>Ga0209084_1000231_pt1 | contig 54134 bp, 74 predicted proteins | sample C_130820_MF_Meta_FD_187309 | JGI IMG/M metagenome (GOLD analysis project Ga0209084, IMG submission 187309) | Freshwater microbial communities from Lake Croche, Canada to study carbon cycling - C_130820_MF_MetaG (SPAdes) (version 2) | ecosystem: Environmental > Aquatic > Freshwater > Lake...
GTGGTGGAGGTGGTACTCAAACTGGTGGGGGAACTCAAACACAAGGTGTAGGTGGATCAGTATTGCAAGGTGGTACTCCGGGTACTAACTCCTATGGCGGTGGCGGAGGTGGTGGCTATTTTGGTGGCGGTGGGGGTGGTTATAGTGAATCTAATACCATGGCTGGGGGTGGCGGCGGTAGTTCATACTACAATAGTAGTACAGTATTTTTAGCCACCTTATATAGTGGAAGTGGAACTACTCCGGGCAATAGTAGTAATTCATTAAGAGGTTCATACGGTGCTGCTGGTGCTGTTGCAACTTCGGGTACTTCGGGAGTGGTTGTTATTAGATATGCTGGGGTATCTCAACGAGCAGCAGGGGGTACTGTTACAACAGATGGCGCTTATTATTATCATACATTTACCACCGACGGCGTTCTTTTATATCTGGGATCACCAGTTGCTGGTAATTCCATAGTTGAAACATTAATTGTTGCCGGTGGTGGTGGTGCTGGTTCCGATATGGGTGGTGGTGGCGGAGGCGGTGGTGTTATTACACCTTCATATTATATTAGTCCGGGTTCTTATACTATAACAGTAGGTGGTGGGGGTACTGGAGCACCAGCAGGTGCTAGTCAGGTTAGGGGAACTAATGGCGGTGATTCTACATTTGTAAATCTTGGGTTGGTTAATACACAAACAAGTTATAGTTATACGTTCAATGGTGTTACTGATTATTTGACTGTTCCTACTGGCGCAGCATTTCAATATGGCACCGGTGATTTTACTGCCGAAGCCTGGGTTTATAGATCAGCAGCATGGACCGCACAAAATATATTTTTTGGACAATGGTCTGGTTCAACCGGTGGTACAACGCTGTCATGGGTTGTTATGACCAGCAACGATACAAATGGATATGCTAGATTTTTATTATCTACCAACGGCTCGGGCGTACTAACAGATAGTATATCGAGTACAGTTATACCGTTAACTCAATGGAATCATATTGCATTGGTTAGAAATGGTAGTACATTTACTTTATACTTAAATGGTATTTCAGTTGTAACATATTCAAGTGCGTCAGCCCTTTATAGTGCAACAAATACTATATCCATTGGGGCATCTAGCGCAGCCACACAACCATTTGTTGGTTATATCAGCAATGTACGTATAGTCAAAGGTCTAGCAGTTTATACAGGTGCATTTACACCACCAACACAATTATTAACTACTACTCAAAATTCCGGAACCAACATTCAGGCGGTATCAACTGCAAGTTATACATCATTATTGGCTTGCTCAAGTAGTACAAGAGTGGATCTTAGTACTAACAATTTCACAATATCAGCAACTGGTTCTCCAGTTATTACATTATGGAATCCATTCAATACAAATTATGCTGCTATAGGTGGTGGCGGGGGTGGATCAGAATATGGTAACAATCTTAGCCCTCCGGGTTCAGGTGCATCAGGTGGCGGTGTTGCAAGTTCGAGCCAAACGTCGTTGGGTTATGGTATATTAGGACAAGGATTTCAAGGTGGTGCCTCCGGTGGCAGTTATTATCCAGGTGGGGGTGGTGGCGCTGGAGGTGCTGGTGCAAATACTCCAGGTAATGGTGGTACTGGTATTGCAAATTCATTCTATAATGGAATAACCTACTATTGGGGTGGTGGTGGTGGCGGTGCAGGTTATAGTGGCATTGCTGGTAACGGCGGTGCTGGCGGCGGAGGTGGTGGCGCACCATTTGTAAGTGGTGGTGGTAATGGTAACACACAGGGCATAAATCCTGGATCAACTTCAACAGCAGGTACTTTGGCTGGTCAAACAAACGTACCTGGTGGTAATGGTGGTACTAATACTGGTGGTGGTGGCGGGGGTGGCTCTCATTATAGTACAAACAATTATGGTGGTACAGGCGGCAGTGGTATTGTTATTATTAGATACGTTGGAACCCAACGTGCTAGTGGTGGTACAGTTTTTACATATACTACTGCAAGTGTAACCTATACAGCACATGCATTTTTATCCAGTGGTGTTTTTGTATTAGGATACAATATTCCCAACTCCCAACAAAATGGAGGCCCCGGAGGTCCATATGGTGGTGGAGGTGGTGGTGCTGGCGGCCCTAGTGGTACTGCTGGCGGTATAGGTGGTCCAGGAACCGCATTAAACACAGGTTACGCATCAATTGCAGGTGGCGGTGGTGGTGGCGGTGTATCAGTTACTACATCTACCAGCGGTGGTGGTGGTGTAGATATATATGGATTTACTGGAGTTAATGGTGCAGGTGGAGCGGTAAATTCTTCAGGTAATGCTGGTTCAACATATTGGTACAATGTTGGCGGCCGATCAGGAACTGGTGGTAATGGTGGATTGTATGGTGGCGGTGGTAGTGGTGCAGCAGTTTCTTCAGTTGATACTGCAACAGGAAATGGAGCGGGTGGTGCGTTATTAATAATATATAATACTACAGCATCTACGTATTCATACCCTAGTATTATGCCAGTAGTGGTTAATAGTGTAAGCACCGCTAGTGCTACATTATTAGTAGCTTCAAGCACAACAAATAACACATTATTAACACAATTTGATAATATTATAACTTCTTATCAAAGTTTGCAGTACAAAAGTCTTAATACTGTTAATTTAGTAAATTATGGTAATGTTGATATAAATGTGAATAAAATACCTCAATCACAGTCTATAGTTGCTGGAAATCTTCAAGTTATTACATATATAACTGATCATGAGATGATGTTAAAAAATAGTGATCCAACATTACCTGCTACATATAATACACCAGGAAACTATCAATTTATACAAGAAATTAGACCAGATAATGATCCTAGATTAATAACTGTGCGTGTTCAAAACTTTGTTACAGGAGTAACTGGTAGTGATGGATCTCCGGTTGTTTCTGTAACAGCAGGTGGACAAATTTGGTTCTAATTATTCAAAAATAAATATTACGAAATCCATATAGAGATAAATTACAATGTTATAAATAGATATAACATCATATTACAATAAGGAATTTTAACATGAGTCATTTTGCAAAAGTAGAAAACGGAGTAGTCACACAAGTAATTGTTATTGAACAAGACGTACTTAATACTGGACATTGGGGTGATCCTAGTATGTGGGTTCAAACCAGTTACAATACATATGGTGGAGAACACAGGTTAGGTGGAACTCCTTTACGTAAAAATTATGCAGGAATTGGATATACATACGATATCCAACGAGATGCTTTTTATACTCCTAAACCATATGTTAGTTGGATATTAAATGAAAATACATGCATTTGGGAACCACCTGTTGCCATGCCAACTGATGGAACGGAAAAGGGTGTATTTTATTCATGGAATGAAAGTCATCTAACTTGGGACTCTCATCCAATTCCAACGCCACCTACTGAATAAATTAAACATCAATAATGACCTACGATCTTGGTGTATTTAAACGTCAAAGATATGTATACCCCACCTTTAATGCGGTAGGCGGAAATATATCTTATTACACCAGTAATGGCGTTGCTTATACTGTACATACTTTTTTATCAGGTACTAGTACTTTTGCAGTATTCTCCACATCAACAGTTGATATATTATTAGTAGGTGCCGGAGCATCTGGAACAAGTAACGGGCCTGGCGGTCAGTACGGTGCAGGCGGAAATGCAGGACAAGTTCTAACAACTAGTACTACATTAAACATTGGACAATGTATTGTTACAGTTGGTCAAGGCGGCGCTGGCAATCAAACTGGCTCCTTTGCGGCAGGCGGAAATACTTCAATTGTAGGTACTATTAACATCTTAATTGCATCTACTGCTACCGGTGCTACTAGTGGTGGTGGAGCTGATGGTGCCGGTGGCGGCCTTGGTGCTAGTGGTACTAGAAATGTTAATTCTGGAGGCCCGGGTGTTGCTAATAATTATGCCACTACCGTATCTACTTATTACGGCGGTGGGGGTGGTGCATACACCGCTGGTTATGGTGCTGGAAATGGTTCTGGTGGCATTGGAGGGGGAGGTGGAGCAGGAGTTTCTGCAACACCTAATACCGGTGGGGGTGGGGGTGGTAGTGGCGATGGCTACTCTAGTGGCGGCTCTTACTATCCTAGTGGATCTGGTGGATCTGGTATTGTTGTAATTCGCTATCCAACACCTATTAACAGTATCATTCCAGTCAACGATCAATATTTTAATTATGTTAGTCTCTTACTCAGCAATCAAACAACAAATGTAACTACCCCCCAAGGAATTAGTTCTACAGTAATACCAAAAATTGAATATATAGCAGTAGGTGGTGGCGGAGCATCTGGTCGAGAAACTGGCGGTTATCCACAAAACTATCACCTTGGTGGAGGTGGTGGTGGAGGTGGCGTAGTATTTGGAACATTTACTAATGTATTACTAGCATCATCAAATACCTTTGTTGTTACAATCGGTGGCGGCGGTACAACAGGTGGTAGTGGCGGCTCGACAACTGTTACTAGCAGAGCAGGCTGGGGATTTTCTACCGCAACTATTGCCGCATTAGGTGGGGGTGCTGGAGGCAATGGATCTTCTGGTAACACTTCCGATGCCACAGCAGGAACAGCCGGTGGATCCGGTGGCGGTGGAGGTGGCGGTTATGGTGGTGGTGGCGGTGGCGGTACAAGTACTCAAATTACAATAGTAGATGTAAGTCGAGGATATTCCGGAGGGGCTGGCGGAGCTCGAGGTGCCTCATTCAATTGGGCCTTTGGCGGTGGCGGTGGTGGTGCAGGCGGCGCCGGCCAAGCAGGAGCTCAAGATGCCGGAGGTGCAGGCGGCAGCGGATATACATGGCTTAATGGCAGTGCATATGGAGCTGGTGGTGATGGACATCCTGCTGGTGCTTCTACAAGTGGCTCTGGGGTTGCAGGAGCTGCCGGTACAGGTAATGGTGGTACTGCTGATGGATCTCAAGTAAACGGAAGCCCGGGAAACCAACCCTATGGACCAGGTGGCGGCAGTGGAGCAGTAATATTTAGATACGCTGGAACCCAAGTACTAGCAACTGGTGGTGCTATTTCAACTGTATCAAATTATGTTTATCACAGTTTTACATCAGGGGGGGTACTTTCTTTAATTGATACTATTAGTACCAGTACCACAGTTACATTGTCATCACCTATAAATTATCTATTAGTTGGAGGTGGTGGCGGCGGTGCTGGATCGACATTTAGTGGAACACCCGGTGCAGGTGGCGCAGGCGGGCTTATTACAGGTACTTTTACCATAACAAATATTGCTACCTTATTGTCAATTTCAATAGGCTCAGGCGGAGGTGGCGGTGGTAGTGGAGCGGGCGGAAATATTGGTAATGATTCATCAATTACTGGTAATTATATAACTAAAATAGCATACGGTGGTGGAGCCGGTGGTGGTGGAGCCGGTGGTAGTGGTGGCGGCGCAACTGGTTTTAATCCAGGAACCTCTGGTGCTGGTGCAGCAACACAACCGGGATCAATTTATGGTGGTTATGGTAATGCTGGTAGTACGTCAAATAGTGGAGGCGGTGGCGGTGCTGGTGCTACTGGATCAGGTACTGCTGGCGGACTCGGTCTATATGTCAATACACCAAGTTCAACATATGCAAAAACTTATGCAACTGGTGGTACAGGTGGTGCAGGCGATGGTGGAATAAATTCTACTCCAAATACTGGAAATGGAGGTGGTTCTGCTGGATCTGGTTCTTCAAATTCCGCCGGTGGCGGTGGGTCTGGTATTTCAATATTATGGGAACCATCTTCTAATCCTATGCCCAGTGTAATTGGTGCTCCTACTATAGTTACCACAAGTGGTTATAGGGTGTATGTATTCACTAGTACAGGTGCATTAATATTTGGTAATTCACTAAGTAATACTAAATTTACAGATAATGGTACTAATTCATATCCAATATTATACAATGGTAATCCTTCACAAGGTTCATTTAATCCGTATGCTAAAAACTGGAGTGTATATTTTGACGGAAGTAGTTATCTATCAATACCAAATAGTGCATCATATGGCACCACTAGATTAAATTTAGGTTCTAATAGCGATTTTACTATCGAAGGCTGGGCATATTTTAATAGCGTATCATCGGGAATGTTAATAGCACATGAATACACTATTTGGAGAATTGGAGTGGCCAGCGGGACCTTACAATATTCTCTTAGTTCGAATGGAAGTAATTATGCAGGAATAGCCAGTAGTGTATCAATGGGTACTGTAGTAGTAGGTCGCTGGTATCACTTTGCATTAGTACGTAATGGATCAACATTTACTCCATACCTAAATGGTATAGCAGGAACTCCAACTATAAGTTCGGCAAGTTTATATGGCGGTACTATTGAAGGTTTAACTGTAGGTATGGGAGATACGAACAATTATTTTAGCGGATACTTATCAAACATACGTATATTAAAAGGAACTGCTTTTTATACAGCACCATTTACTCCGTCTATTAGTCCATTACCACTAGTAGCAAATACATTATTACTAACATGTTCTAATAGTATATGGGATGATGTAAGTGACTACAATTGGTCGATTATACCCAAGGGAATACCTGCTGTTAAGAAGTTTTCACCATTTTCTAATTTTGGTTCATATAATACTACATTAGTTGGAGGTAGTGCATATTTCAATGGGACTACTGATTACTTGACAGTCAGTAGTACAAGCACTACTAATGTACCTGATTGGACATATCTACATAATGGAACCACTGACTACACTATAGAAGGGTGGATATATCCGTTTTCTACTTCTACTCAACAAGGATTAATTAGCACTGGTGGCAGTGTTACTGTCCCGGGAATGTCTCTATTTTATAGCTACTTTTATGCCGGTAAAGGAAGTCTTACATGGGAAATAACCAAAGGTGACAATAGTAGTTATACTCAAATTTCTAGTAATGCTAGTATTGTTAAAGAAAATGCATGGAGTCACATTGCATGTACATTTGCTAGTAGCAATAAAACCACAAGTTTATATGTAAATGGAGTTAGGGTAGCAACCAGTGCTACTACCACATCATCATTTACTGCCACATCTACTGCTTATCCATTGGCTATTGGAAATTTTGGTGCTATTACAGGTTATTACAAAGGTTACATATCTAATCTGAGAATATTAAAAGGTGTTATATCTGACGGTGTAGTTACTTCTAATATTCCTGTAGGAACAACTCTGGAATACCTAGTGGTTGGTGGCGGTGGTGGCGCTGGTACAGGTGGTGGCGGTGGTGCTGGAGGTTTCAGAACCAGTACATTTGTTACTACACAAACAGGTATAATTTATACTGTTACGGTCGGTAATGGCGGGGCTGCAGGTGGTGCAGGCGGAGATTCTTCGTTAGTAGGAGGCAGTTTAAACTTTGTTAGTGCTGGCGGTGGCGGCGGCGGCGGAACAGGTGGTAACGGTGGGTCGGGCGGTGGCGGTGGTGGATCCGGTACAGGCGGTTTTGGTAATACTCCGGCAACGGTTCCTGCTCAAGGTTTCAACGGCGGCACCGGATCTGGCGGAAACGGCAATGGCGGTGGTGGTGGTGCAACTTCAGCGGGTACCGTCCGCAACGGCGGGGCTGGAGCACTATCAAATATAGACGGATTAGGATATTATTATTCTGGTGGCGGAGGCGGCAATGGCGGCGGCTACACAGGCGGTGATGGTGGTATTGGCGGAGGTGGATACGGCCAAGGTTATAATTTTGGCAATCAAGGCTCCGGTTCTCGGGGAACTGCTTCATCAACTTCGGGATTTTCAAATAGTGGCGGTGGTGGTGGTACTAATGGGGCTGGTGGTTCTGGTATAGTTATTATACGCTATTTAGGACCACAACGAGCAACCGGTGGTAATATTATAACAACTAATATAAGTGGATATACTGTACATACATTCCTTTCATCTGGCGTATTTACAGATAGTATACCTTCATACACATTACCAGTTGCTCCAGTAGTTGCTAGTTCAACTGCTACTAATTTATTACTTAACTTTACTGATTCTGTAATTGTTGATGCATCATCAAACACTGATATATACACTGGAGGAGATGCGGGATTAATATCTCCTATTAAAAAATATAATAACATGAGTATGTATTTTGATGGAACAACAGGAACTGGATTAATAATAAGTACAAGTTCAGCAGTTGCTTTGGGGTCTGGTGATTTTACTGTAGAAATGTGGATGTATCCATTAACATCATATAATACAGGAAATGCACCTGCATTATTAGATGCACGAACAACAGGTGATGGAGCAGGATTAATACGTTTTGGATTTAATGGAACAACAATTTATGGTGGACCGCAAATAGCATGGAAAGAAAATGTTACAAGCATTGTTACCGCTACTGTAATACTTAATGTATGGCAACATATAGCAGTGGTTAGAAATAGTGGAACAATAACTATGTACAATAATGGTACTGCTATTTCTAATGCTTCAAACAGTACATCGTTGACGGTGCCATTTAAATATATCGCACAAACATATAATAATTTACCATTTAACGGATATATAGATGATCTAAGAATCACAAATGGTATAGCACGTTATACTACTGCATTTATTCCACCTATACAGAAACTACAACTCAAATAATTTGACCTCAGGGTTAAAGAATGTATAATTAATAGCATATGAAACTTGCTATTATAGACATAATTGGTATACCGTACGATGGTAATACCGTAGATAATCAAGGACTAGGTGGTAGCGAAAGTGCAGTTACCCTTATGTCCAGAGAACTTAATAATATCGGGTTCTCTGTTACTGTTTTTAATAATTGTGGAATCGATCATGCACGTTCTGGAAATTTTAACGGAGTAGAATATCGACCACTCAGTGATCTAGCGTTAGATCACGAATTTGATATCGTTATAAGTTCCAGAACAATAATACCTTTTACCAAACCTGAAGACTATCATAGATTAGGTGATGGAAGAGCTATGCCCTTCCAAAGTATGAATTTATATGATAGAGTAGTTAGTCAAGCCAAAATGCGTATATTGTGGATGCATGATACATTTTGTCTAGGTGATAATCTCATAGAAGAGCTTGCAACCGCAAATCGTATCACTGACATCTTTACTCTTAGTGATTTTCATTTAACTTATGTAGCTAATTGTAATCACGGCCGCCGTCGTAATTTTGAAGTATTAAAACGTAAATTGTTTATCACACGTAACGGGGCTCAAAACTTTAAAACAGAAGTTGATATAAACGCTAAAGATCCTAACTTGTTTGTTTACAATGCAAGTGTAACTAAAGGAATGGTTCCTTTAATTCAACAGATATGGCCCCGTGTTAAAGCACATATACCTAGTGCTAGATTAAAAGTTATAGGTGGATACTATAGATTTAGTGAAAGTTCAGAACCCGATCAACAAGAAAAAGACTGGCGAATAATGTCCGTTGATCCACGTAATCAAGAATTGGGTATAGAATATACAGGTGTTATATCTCAAAAAGAAATTGCCGATATACTCACCGAATCTAGTTTTATGATATATCCTTCAGTTTTTCCAGAAACATTCGGAATATCATCGCTAGAAAGTCTATTGTACAATACTCCTATTATCACGTGTAGATTTGGTGCATTAGAAGAAATTGCGTTAGAAGGTGCATGTTATCTAATGGATTATGCCATTGAACCTAACGGATTATTTCCTGATATAAACACTACTGAACAAGTTGACAAGTTTGTAAATTTAACAATACAAGCATATCATAACAAGTATCTACATCAACAAAAACAATACTACTGTAATATTGTCAAAGACATCGCAGGATGGGATGGTGTTGCTCTACAATGGAAACAGTTCATGGTATATAAACTAGGCAACTATTTGTCAAGAGATGAATATCGTGCTGTATCAAAAATTAATTGTAGAGTACATAAAGTTTGGAATAGAAGATTTACTAATACAATCGAACTAGAAAATTATAAATCTGGTAATGAACAAAGTATAACAATAATTAGCCCTTTCTATAATTGTGCCAATTATATATCTCGTTGTATAATAAGTGTAGCATCTCAGGATTATGATAATTATCAGCACATTTTAATCGACGATGCAAGTACCGATAATTCCATCGAAGTTATATTAGCAACATTAAAAGTTTTGCCTGAAGATATTAGAAATAAATTTACTGTTATATCTAACCGTGAAAATTTAGGAGCAGTTAGGAATCAAATACAAAATATTAGAACCCTGATAAGTGATGATAACATAGTGATGTTGCTTGATGGTGACGATAGTTTAATTAATGACAATACTGTGTTATCCTATTACAATTCTATATATGATGGTACTACAGAATTTACATATGGCTCATGCTGGAGCATGGTTGACAATATTCCTTTGATTAGTCAGCCGTATCCTGAATCAGTAAAACAAAATAAATTATATAGAAATCATCACTTCAATTGGATATTACCCTATACACATTTAAGAACATTTAAAAAGAGTTTGCTCAATACAATTAACGACGATCAATTTAAAGATTTAAATGGTAATTGGTATAAGGCAGGTGGAGACGGAAGTGTATTTTATGCTTTGATAGAAGCCGCAGATCCTAACAAGGTAAAATGTATAACAGATGTTGTATATAATTACAACGATGCAAGTCCATTAAATGATTATAAAGTTAATGGAGATGAGCAAAATAAAAATGCAAGAGAGATAGTTAATAAAATGAATCAACAAAAAAAAACGATACTTATAGCAATACCAACAGCTAAAAATATTGAGCCGGATACATATAAAAGTATATATGACTTAATAGTACCCGATGGATATGAAACAACATTTCAATATTTCTTTGGATATAATGTAGATCAGGTACGCAATCTAATTGCAGACTGGGTTGTTAAAGGTTATGATTATCTATTCTCAGTAGATAGTGATATTGCATTTGCACCCGATACACTATCTAAAATGTTAGCACATGATCGAGATGTTGTGAGCGGATTATATATACAAAGAAAACCGGGGCAACATATTTTAGAAATATACGAACATACTCCAACTGGTGGAGTTGTAAATATGCCTTATGGAAAATTAAAAGGCAGACCATTGGTAGAAGTTGCAGGGTGTGGGTTTGGGTGTGCTCTTGTTAAAGCAGAAGTTATGCGTAAAATAGGATATCCCCAGTTTAAATATCATAGTGCTATTAGCATAAATGATACCGTATCCGAAGATGTTGATTTCTGTAGAAAAGCAAGAGACAATGGATTTACAATTTGGGCAGATCCTAGCATATTATGTAGACATACAGGAAGTTTTACATTTAATGTAGATACTGCTATTCCAGTAATAAACACAACATCCGAAGTGATCGATATTAAACAATTTTTAAGAGCGCTACGTGATCCATATCCATTTCCTCCTGACCATATAGAATATCTAAACAAACTAAAAAATGATGGAGTAGATCCGATGGTAATATATGATGTAGGTGCTTGTGTATTACATTGGACTGATAGGGTTAAAACAATTTGGCCCGAAGCCACAGTAATTGCGTTTGAAGCAGCAGATGTACATGAATTTTTATATCAAGAAGCAGGAATACAATATCATATAGGGGTATTAAGTGATGCAAGTGGCAAAGAAGTAAACTTCTATCAAAATGATAACGCACCAGGCGGCAATAGTTATTACAGAGAAAATGCAGAGATACAACCAGCAGCCGCACATTTATATGCAGACAAATATTTAAGAAAACTTAGAACCATTACCTTGGATGCCATAGTAAATCTTAAAAAATTCCCTCCACCTGATTTAATTAAAATGGATGTGCAAGGTGCAGAACTGGATGTTCTCAAAGGTGCTCAGGAAACTATTAAAACAGCCAAGCATATTATATTAGAATTACAAATAGTAGAATATAATAAAGGTGCTCCTTTAAAAGATACAGTTATTGATTATATGGATTCAATAGGCTACGATTGTTTAGGGCTGTTTAGTAATAATGGTCCAGACGGGGACTATCATTTCGTGCGTAGATAACATAAATAATGGTAGTTCAAAGGACTACTATGAAAAAACTACTAACTATTGCCCTGCTATTTGTAGCAGGATTGGCTCAAGCCTGGGACCAACGTGCTCCACTACCACCGGGTGCATGTCAAGTACATAGCCCTTACGGATTTGCAGCCACACAAAGAGCAGCACAACCAATTTGCCGTGAAGCATACTTAGTAGCATATGATGCTCCTGTTAAGATTCCCGTATATGTAGCGTATACATTACTACCACAAAATGCGTTAGGATGCTGGCCACGTACCAATGCGTTTGTTGCAGATCAAAGTGTACAGGGTGGTGCTCGTCCAGATGACTATGCTGGTACAGGTTACGACAAAGGACACGCAGCACCAGATGGCGATTTAAGTTGGACACAGCAGGTAGAGTATGAATCATTCCTAATGACCAATATGTATCCACAAGCAGGATCATTAAATAGAGGAATTTGGAAATTATTAGAAACCAGTGTTCGTGGTTGGGCAGTTCAGTTAAATCAACCATTTACAATCTTTGTTGGTGCATTTTACGGTGCTGGAGATAAAGTAATAGGTAATGGTATAATTGTTCCTCATGGATATTATAAAATTGTTGTTAATAACACAACCAAAGAAGTTGCAGGATGGCGTTTCCCCCATGTTGCACCTTATCCTAATTTAGGTAATGATTTGAAAGCATTTCGTATTCCTGTTTCACAAATTCAAACTGAAGCAGGTGTAACATATGCATTACCACCAGGATACAAAGAACTCAACCCAGGACAAGAATGGCCTGTAGATTTCGGAGCACTAACTAATGCAAAACGATCCCGATGCAAATCAGCCGACTGATAATGAATATCCGGTATACCCGGAGGACGACGGCACGGACAGACCCCGTAATCCATATAGTCCAGCGTAGATCTCACCTTAGGGACCGTTGTCGTCACGGGTGTGAGCTTGCTCACACAGGCGTCCGCGCAATTGAACTGTCAGGCGTACTTGACGGGAGATAAAGTAACTCCCACTAAATACAGTATGAAGATTACAGAGTTATTAACTGAAGGTAGAGAATCTAAACAAACATTTGTTGATATGTTCAAGAAGTTTCTTCCCTTGGCCATGGAAATCTTAGAAATAGATAGACTACCTAAGATGAACTTTGAACCTGAAATAGAGTCTGGTGGTCAACCAAGTTTTGGTATGTATGTTAATGATGAAAAAACTCTACATGTTGCTATACTTAATCGCCATCCTGTGGATGTTTTACGTACAGTAGCACATGAATTAGTTCATTTTAGGCAAGATATGCGTAATGAACTTAATGATAATAGTGGTGAAACAGGATCACCTGAAGAAAATCAAGCACACGAGATTGCCGGTGTTATAATGCGTCACTTCAATAAGCAACATCCGCAATTCCTACGTAGTCAGCCAATCTAAACAGCCGTAAAAAAGCCTCGATCTAATGCCGAGGCTTCTGGACTACGTCCTATATATTTTTATTATATTATTTTTTAGATGCAGTATTACTAGCATTAACAAATGAATACATTTTTTCTGCTGTTTCTAGAACTTTATCTAGTCCTGGGAACTCTGGCATGTCTATACGGGTAACTACTTGGCCAGTCTTTTCGTCTTTAGCAACTGACATTTCCCATCCGCGGAACTTAGAGTGATATTCTTCACTAACTAGTCCTTTGGCCATGTCTAGAATGTCTGTACGGATTTCGTAACCGTTCTTGTTGAATTTTACTTCAGGTGCTTTCAATGTTGACATAATTTTCTCCTTGTGTGTGTATGTCTTAGGCAGTAGCCTTCTTGCTACGTGTAGTTTTAGCCTCAACCACTTCTTCATTCTTAGGAAACCATTTATCGGAAATGGCATCCATAGAATACTTTGCGATGTCAGTAAAGTTGTGTGCTAGCATTTTAGCAAACTCAGTCTGCGCTTCGATGTAATCGTGTGCTGCCTTGTTTAGCGTAGGATCAGTAATGATCTTGTCTGTTAGGCCTCGTTTGGTTTCTTGGAACGCTTCGATATGTGCTTCGAGCGTTAGGTATGGTGCGAACATTTTATTAAACATTTTTATTTCCTTGTGTATGTGTCTAGCAGTAATTGTACTGCATTAGTATTTATATTGCAAATTTAATGAGCAATTAAATCCAGCCTTTAAAATCTTCCATCATAAGACGTTTGGCACCTCTATGATCGCCACGCTGTGCAAGATGTGTAGCAGCACGGGCCTTACCCATGTCACCTAAAAAATTATAGATTGATTTTAATATTTTCATGATTACCATCCTCTACGTGAATGCATCATATCAAATTGACGAGTTAGACGATCTACGTCACATGAGTTTTGTGGTGCGTTTCTGACAATGTATTCTTCTAATGCGGAACTGTAAGTTTGTGGCTTACTGAAATTCTGAAACATCTTGTGGAAGTATTCAGCTAGTTGGCTTAACATATTTTTCTCCTGTTGTTAAAATATTGTAGAGACTCAGTGTTTCTACTAATATACTTATCTATTTTATGCTGCAACCGCACAAAATGCAAGTCTTTATTTTTCCAGACATCTATGTTACAATCTACTAAATATCAATAACAAGGATAACGTCTTGAAAAAAGCAACTCGCAGCCTATTAGAAGAACTTAATTCCATATCGGAAAAGAAAAACAGTGAAGCCATAATTGAAGCTAGGGCTACACATGTTATTGATAGTGCAATCAATCTATTAGCACTTATTAAGGAAAACTTCTCCGCAGAAGATGCTTATGAATTAGAACGTAGACTAATTAATAGTATTAAAGGTGGTGATCCTGCCAAATTTACCCGTAGTATACGTAGATTAAGAGATAACAAAGAAACTGCTCGACATTTAATAGTTATAGAAGGTGATGTTAAAAACGACGATTAATAGACCATTTGGTTAATTTTTTTCTAATTGAGATAAATAAAAACATAATAAGTTTCATGGGGAAACTTAAAAACAAGATTAGGAGATTTTAAAATGGCACAATTAATTAACAAAAATGCACAAACAGTAGCACCTTTTTTCAAGAATGGTGTATCACTACAATGGTTTGTATTATCATTCCCAAGCACTGTAGCTACTAAATTAACCACAGACAACGCAAAGTTTCTAGATGGTACATATACAGCGGAGCAGGCTAAGAGTCCAGTTTCGACAGCATTACATGCTATTCAACAAGCATGTTCTATCGAAATGGTAGGTACAATTTCGGACTTGAGCACTAGAGAAAGTTCAGGCGGCGGCGCAGGACGTGATGTACGTTTCGCAGTAGCAGCAGCTGGTGGCGACTTTGGTACATCTAAGTGGGACGGTACAAACAGCGAAAGCTTCGCTGCTTACCTACAACGCTTAGTTCAGGCTGCTGGAACAAAACAAGGTGTTAACCTAGCTAGCTGCACAGTGGCAGCAATGGTACTATAATTTAAAAATTAGTGATAAGAAAGGGAGTTTAATAACTCCCTTTTTCTTTGAGTAAATTTACTAAATATAAACATTCGGGAGATAGAAAATGGTAGGAATAACAAAAACACATGAGACATTAGTTGCACCAGCGTATAAGAATGGTGTAACATTACAATTTATAACTATCACTTTTCCAAGTGCAGACCTAACAGCAAAATTAGGAAGATCAACTGCTGGTGTGCAAAGTCCAGTGGTACAGGCATTAGATGCTGTTGCTAAATTAGCCAGTATTGAAATTATTGGTACTCCTAGATATGCTACTAGCAATACAACATTGACTATTGCCGTAGCAGCATTAGGCGGTGCTTTTGGTACATCAGACTACGATGGCGACGGTGACAACGAAACGTTTGCTTTAGCATGCCAGCAAGCAATTGTTGCGGTTGCTACTAGTACAGGTGCATTACAAGGTTATGACAATACTAATACCACAGTAGCATCAGAAATACGCGGCGTTGCTCTTTAAAATTAATTAAAGAATAAAGAAGGAAGTTTTTTAACTTCCTTTTTTTACGACATAAATATATTATATAGGTATATTATGCAAACCATTGAAATAAAAACTTTAATAGATATAACAAACACCAATGTGTCTCGTCCCAATCAAGGCACACAACTTGAAATGGATCAACATAGAAACTTCACAACATTAAAACAATGTGCAGAACTTAGATCAATTATTTCTTATGATTTTTCACCTGAGCTGCAAGTAATAGATGTTAAAGATCAAGGATTTGGTTCTAAGTATAAAGGTAAACATGCTGTGTGGACTTTTAAATTTAGTCCTGATAGATCAGGAGCCTATGCTAACGATGATAATGATATAGGATGTTTACTCGAAGATGTACATGGAGTTCCGGTTGTTGAAAAGTTAACAGAAACGATAAATATCGAGAAGGCCATTTTCGAACTAATAGATGCGTCTTCCAAGAATACAGTTATCAAGGCAATCAAAGGCACAATTTAGGCAACAAGTTGGAAATTCGTACACCCTAAAGGAGATAGCTTAAATGGCCCGAGAAGCACTAGCAACCGTTCCAGAACGTGTTAGCGTACTAGAAACAAAAGTAGATAACATAGAAGAAAAGATTGATGATCTCAAAACAGATGTCAAGGAAATGCATGACTGCCTAGATCGTACTCGCGATAGTATCATGGATCAACTTACTGTAATGCATACAGCAAATGTTGATCAACATAGTGATATGGCCAGTAAAATTAAAGCCCTTGAACAATTTAAAACTAAATGGGTGTATCTTAGTGCAGGAGCATTAGCAGCGTTAGGATGGATATCTGGACATGCCGAAACATTAATAGGCATTTTAAAATAATATGCGTATAAAAGAATTAGTTGAAGCAGTACCAGTTGGGTCAAGTACACAACCTGTTGCTAAACCAAATATTCCTCCTAACCAATCACCCGGTCAAACGCCGCCGGCAACAGGAACAGCACCTGCTACACCAGCACCAGCAACTGGAGCACCTACTACAGCGCCGACACCTGGAACACCACCCGCAGCACCAGCAACAGGAGCACCTCCTACAGCACCTGTACCTAATCCTGCACTACAGCAAGGTATGAAAGATACAATGACTGACCTTGACAAAATTGCTGCACAAATTATAGCACTCAAACAACAACAACAGCAGATGCAGCAGCAAATGCAACAACCACCAAAAGTATGAAAATAGGTCAGTTATTATCAGGGATGCACATTGTTCTCACCAATGAAGAACAATCTTTTGTCCATAAACATAAAGATAATATATCTATAACCAGTTTGGATGAGCACGAGTTATGGCTTGCTCAAAACCTTGTACGCAAGGGAATTTACTCGATAAGTAAAGATAACCGAACAATGGTAAAACAACTAGATGAAACAACAACTACCTAATGATGTTTATTCTGCAATAGAAAAACTCAGCAAAGACGCTAAATCAAAATTATTACAGCAAGGTGTAGTAGTGCCTATAAAGGGCAAGGATGGTGTTATTAATGTAGGAAACTACGCAATTAAACGAAAAAAAGATGGGTTTTATTGCATTTTAGACTTTGAAAAAGAAGTAATCCTAGACAGAATTAATCTCCCACAAACAGCAGCAGTAATAGCTAATAGACTAGCACTAGGCAAATATATCGATGATGATGTTGTCGATGCTGATACAGGCTACGGATATTCATTGTTCAATGAAGAACTACATACTAAATTAGCTGACAAGAATATAAAAACTAAGATGATAGATCGTGCTGATGTTATGTATACCAAAGCAAAAATTGATAGGTATAAGAAGGAACAACACATGAAAACCGTAATGAGAAGTTTTAATAAACTTATGCAGTTTAGCTAAATAATATTATCAATCTTTCCGGGATTAACTATGAAAACAAGTGATTTTAACTCTCCGCTGACCAGTACCAAACTAAACGAAAACATGAACAAGATGTTCGGTGTACGAGTTAAGTTAGAAAACTATTCAAGAGAACAGCTAGAAGATATGCGTAATAAATTACGTACCCGCGTTTTCCAACAAGAGGGTTCAGCAGGCATCAATGATTTGCTAACCAACGAAACATATCAAAAAGACAAGGCCATGTTGGACTTGCTAAACACAAGGATTAAAGAAATGCTAGGCGAAGACATCAAAAAACTACGTGACAAAATGGATCAATTAAGTGAGGCCAAGAACAAAGACCGAACTGGTGACGGCAAGAAAAACTTTGACGATGTTCAAGTTGCCCGCATGACAGCAGGCGGCGTTCCTAAGAAGAAGGCCATTGCTAAGGCAACTAGTGATAACTTTAAAGAAGCAATGAGCAAGAAGTGCTGCTGCTCTACCAAGGGTAAAGAAAAGTGTCCAGTGCATGGTATGAAAGAAGCGCAGGGAGACGATGCAAAAGCTCGTGTTGCTCAACAGCAGGCAGATCGGGATGATCCAATGAGTCCTTCTTATAAAGACAAGAAAGAAAAATCCAGTGGTGTTACCCGAGTTAAAGGTACAAGCTATGGTAATCAAGCTCAAGAGAAAGAGAAAGACAAAGATCTTGAAGAAGGCAAATCATGTTCAAAAGGTCATACTAAAATGACCAAAGGATGTAAAGAGTGTGCTGGTATGTACGAAGCCAAGCAATCTAAGCCTGATAAAAATAACAACAACATCCCTGACTCTGCAGAAGATGGTAAAGGTCCACACGATACAAAGAAGAAAGGTGCAGCACCTAAGAAAGGTGTAAATCCTTTTGCTAAAAAAGATGAGAAAAAGAAAGTTAAAGAGTCTTTTAACCAATTCAAACATAATGTTCAATTTGTTAATGAAAGTTTAGGCTATCTATTGCAAGAAGACGAAGAAGGTAAAGCTAAGGCTATTACCGCAGCAGGTGATATGGTTAATGACTTTACCAGTTGGATGCAACGTGTTGGTCAATATCAAACTAAGACAATGATTGAATTAGCAGATGCTATCAAAGCAGACTTTGGAGCACAAGAAGCAGAAGCATTCAAGGCCGCAGTTGGACCAGCATTGAGTTCTACACTTGAGACACTAACTCAACAACGTGAAGCAGTCAGTGGAGCGGTTGCAACATTAGCAGGTGAAGCTACAGCAGAAGTTAGTATGGGTATGGAACCAGAAATGCCTCCAGAACCAGGAATGGATATGAGCGCACCCGACGAGATGAATCCAGCACCAGCCGGTGATGAATTTGGTGCGGCAGATGCAGCAGCAGGTATGGGGACAACAGGTCGTGAAATGCGTGAAAGCAGGTTTGCTCGCAAACTAGCCGAATCACATAACATCATGTCCTCATTGGCAAAGTAAATGAAATTATTTGAAGTAGATCTTGGATCCGCAAGCGACGTTCTGAGGATTCTACAAAGTAATGCCAATAAACCAGGGTCTGCGAGAACGGGTAAGTCTTTAACTGTTCCTTTTTCTACAATGATTAATCTGTTAGATCAATTCGATTTAGGTATTAGCACCATAGATGGAATACGTAAATGGGTCGAAACAGTTCCCGGCGCTAAAGCAGTTATTGACAGTGTGTTGGATGACGGATCTGTAATAGTTAAAACCACAGCAAAAAATCCTAATAAAGATAAAGCTCAATCAACAAGTGGTCCTAGCCCTGCAATTGACACCATGGCATCTAAGAATGCCAAAACTATAACCAAATAATTTTTATTATAGGAAATCTCTACCAGGTTTTCTGGTGCCTTGCCAATGTTGGTTATTTTTTCCTAAATGTTTACATATTACATTTTCTAACATAACTATATTTTGTTCTCTAATCTCATGAGTATTTCCCCAGCATATTATAAATCTATCATCACACATACTACAATCATTAGAATTGGTATAATAATTTTTTACCTTATATAATTGAAAAAATCCCCATGGCCAATTATTTTTGGTCTGATCATCTGTCTGATCATTATTAAAATTTTCTTTGGTATAAAAATAATGTCTGTATCCTGCACCGTATAATTTATTTGGATCTAACTTACTGGTATCAATAGAAAAATCTGAACAAAGTGCAATATCTGAATCAATATTTAAATACCATTCATCTGGATATTCCTTGAATGCTAACTCTTGTGCCATTTTTAAAGCACCGCCTTTGTCAAATGCTGCACCATTATTATTAAAATTCCAAAATAATACTGTATGATTATCAGTTTTAGGAATTTGATCTATAGTTGCTTGATCATTAGGATTAGTGACCCAATACCAATGTTTAAAATGTCTTTCATTTGACTCTAGTATAACTGGTATTAAATCGTGATAATTAGTTGAAACGGTAATTGCTATCATAAAATTATTTATTTTTCTAAAACTTGACTATACCTAAACATGATATTATAATTAATACTATATGACAACAACTTACAATCCACCTCCCTTTGTTGAAAGATTTCAATATAAAAATTGTGTACAGATCAATGACCCAATAACTCGAAAAAGAGTTTATCGAACACCCGATGGTGAAAAGTTACCTAGTGTAACCACTATCTTAGGTGCTACTAAAGATCAAACTCATCTTAATGCATGGCGTAATCGTATCGGGCATGATAAAGCACAACAAATTACTACAGAGGCTGCTGGGGTAGGAACTGCTATGCATGCCAATTTAGAACGTTTCTTAATTGGAGAACAACGTCAACCTGGTAGTAATCCTGTACATGTACAGGCTAACAAAATGGCCGACATCATTATTGAAAACGGTCTTAGTAAAATGAGTGAAGTTTGGGCCATGGAACAAAGTCTTTACTTTCCCGGCCTATATAGTGGTACTACCGACTTGATTGGTGTTTATCAAGGTAATCCGTGTATTGCTGACCACAAACAAACCAACAAGCCTAAGAAAGCAGAATGGGTAGACGACTATTACATTCAACTTATGGCCTATATATTAGCACATAATGAAGTTTACGGTACTGACATTAGAGAAGGACATATTTTCATGTGTAGTAGAGATTTACAATATCAACAATTTACACTAGAACCTAAAGATTTTAACAAGTGGCAAGACGCTTGGTTAAACAAAGTTGAAGAATACTACGCCCTAACTAAGTAGCCCTTTCATGATAAATATCCCATAGCGAGGGATATTATTATGGCTGTGGTTGAGATCTCAAAAATTCAAGTCCGAAGAGGACAAGAAAATCAAACTGGTATACCAGCATTAGCTGGTGGAGAATTTGGTTGGGCGGCTGATACTGAGCATTTATACATCGGCTTAAGAAGAGACGACGGCGGTGCTAGAGATGCCAATGTTAGAATTCTAACTGAAAATGATTTGATAGTATCAAATCTTTTTGATTCATCTATTGCAGCTAATTATACCTATCGTAATGATACAGATCCTCCTATTACTGCTCATCCAGTCACAGGTATTGCATATGTAAGAGACATTAATAGAAAAATAGATGATTTTGTTAGTATTAGGGATTTTGGTGTAATTGGGCAGGGCGGTGCTATTATTGAATCAGAATTAATTCAGGCTGCTATTGATCATTTATTTCTTGATCCATTAAAAAATACTACGTACTTTGGAACATATACTGCCAAGGTATTATATTTTCCAGCAGGTGTTTACAACATAGATCAACCTATACTTGTTCCAGCTTATACAACAATAGTTGGTGACGGAATTGGTAAGACTATTATTAATTTAAAAGGTACAAATAGTTCTGCTATTCAAACAATAGATGCGGATACAAATAATATCTATACAAACAGGGTAACATTTGATACAGGCAATATGTCCTCGGGTCCAGCACAGCCGAATTATCTTCATGTACAAAGTTTAACTATACGATATTCTCCAGATATTGGTGTGGCTAATTGTTTGCCGTTAGTAAGTTTAGACTGTTCTGAAAATGCTACGTTTAGAGATGTTAAATTTGCAGGCAATCATTATATAGGTGATAATATAGATCCAGGACATAGTGGTATTACTATTAGGGGATATGCCGGTGCTGAAAATTTAACAGTATCTTCTAATAATACATTGATTGATAATTGTGAATTTGATGGATTTTATCATTGTGTTATATCAAATTTTGATATTATAAATCCTGTTATACAAAATTCTCAATTTTATAACTCTGTGAGAGGAATTTCATTTAACTCTGAAATAGACGAAGAAGCAACAACTGGTCCCCGTGGTGCTCGCATTTTAAATAATAGATTTGTAAAAATTAATCAACAGGCTATATACGTTGGAGATAGTGCTAACGGTTATACTACTGATAATGTTATTATGAATAATCGTTATTATAATGTAGGTAATCTTAACTATGGTAGAACTAGTACAACCGGTACTTCTGTAATTACATTAGGTAACGGTGACGTAAGCATGAACGATTGGTTTGATAGACAAGAATACCAAGATACAAATTTTGGAAATATTGATGTTAATTATGTACCATTTATTGCTGGTCCTGCTGTTATTAATGATTTATCAGTTAAAACTTTTTCTATATATGCAGGAGCAACTGTTATACTTAGATTACCTATAACTGGATCATCACAAAATTTAACTGTTAATTATAAGTTAACTAAAGGTAGTCCGGGCGCATATACCATTGATAGAATTGGAAAACTTAATATATATCTACAGCCAGGCGATACTCCAAATGATACCAATATTTTAGATGAATATACTTACATCTTTGGGGAAGGTGACATTAAATGGAATTTAGCTGTTGCTGGTTCACGTAGTTATTATGAACTAAGTTTATTAACTTTACTTAACGAACTTACACTAGAATTTCAAACTAACCTAATGATCTAAAATATGTTTAACCAACCTGTTGATGCAAGACTAACAGAATGGATTGAACATAGGCGAGACTTAGACCATAGCAGTGAGCCCTTACAAGCAGTTTGGGATTTTTGGCAAGCCGCACCGTTCGTTCCACACAATAGAAATATTGATCCTTATCATCAAAAAAGCTGGCCAACCCCTTGGGAAATTATTGAAACAAATAGGTATGATGATTTTACCAAGGCACTAATGATCAGTTGGACATTGAAATTGACAAAAAAATATCAAAATAGTAAGATAGAACTTAAAACACTCGTTGACTCTAATCGTACAAAAGAGTATAATGTAGTATGTGTAGATGATGTTTGGGTGTTAAACTATAATGATAACGGGCCTGTTTCCGTTGAAGAATTAACCAATGGATTTAAACTTGAAAATCTAATTGAAATTGCAGGGCCCAGGTAAATATCACCTAAGACATAAAAAGGTATAAGAATGATAACAGTAGTAAAGCGTAATGGTAGCCGTGTATCCATGGACATAGAAAAGATTCAAAGACAAGTAGCATATTCTTGTAAAGGTATCGACGGAGTTAGTCCTAGCATGATTGAAATTAAAGCTCAGATAGAACTACATGACGGCATGACTACTAAAACCATAGATGAATTATTACTCAAGGCCATGGTGGACTTGGTTGACGAAACAGAAAATCCAGAAATTAATAATGTAAACTATCAATATGTAGCAGGCAAACAACGTGTTAGTATGTTACGTAAAGAAGTTTATGGACAATATGGTCCTCCTTCTTTATATGACATTGTAAAGAAAAATGTTGAGTTGGGTATGTATACTAGTGAACTATTAGATTGGTATTCTAAAGAAGAATGGGATATTATTGATCTGTTTATTGATCATGATAAAGACGAAACATACACCTATGCCGCCATAGCGCAGTTATGTGAAAAATATCTAGTACAAAATCGTGCCACTGGACAGATATTTGAGACTCCTCAGGTACGTTATGCTGTTGCCTCTGCTACAGCATTCCACAATGAGCCAAAAGAATCAAGATTAAAATATGTTAAAGAATATTACGAATGTGCTAGTGCAGGCCATTTCACTCTTGCTACTCCTGTTCTTGCCGGACTTGGCACAACTACCAAACAGTTTTCAAGTTGTGTGCTTATCAGCAGTGATGATACTTTGGACAGTATCTTTGCTAGTGGTGAAATGATGGCCAAGTATGCTAGTAAACGTGCTGGCATTGGATTAGAGATTGGACGCATTCGCCCATTAGGTGCTCCTATTCGTAATGGTGAAATCAAACATACAGGTATGATACCTTTCTTAAAGAAATGGTTTGCGGATCTGCGTAGTTGTAGCCAAGGTGGTATTCGTAATGCAAGTTGTACAGTAACATTTCCTGTCTGGCATTATCAATTTGAAGACCTTATTGTATTAAAAAATAATCAAGGTACAGACGAAACCCGTGTACGTCAAATGGATTACAGCGTGGTAGTTAACAAGATGTTTTGGAATCGTTATAAAAATGGACAAATGATGACATTGTTTGATCCACATGATGTTCCGGACCTTTACGAAGCATACTATCGCAACAGCGAAGAATTTGAAAAACTATACTTAAATTATGAAAAGCATCCGACAATTAAAAAGAAAAGCATATCGGCAGATGAAATATTCAAAAATGGTATACTTAAAGAACGTACTGATACTGGGCGCATCTACCTTGTCAACATTGACAACGTTATCAACCAGGGCCCGTTTGATACACAGCTTGACCCAATATATCAATCAAATCTATGCCAAGAAATACTTTTACCCACAAAGCCTTTCCAAAGAATTGAAGATCCAGAGGGACGCATTGCTCTTTGTACTCTTGGGTCCATAAATTGGGGTGCTTTCCGTAACCCACAAGAGATGCGTAAAGCGTGTCGTGTATTAGTTCGTAGTCTAAGTAACTTGTTACAATATCAAGACTTCCTAAGCATACAAAGTAAATTAGCCAATGAAGATTTTGAACCTCTCGGTGTTGGCATTACAAACTTGGCCTACTGGCATGCACGTAAAAGTTTTAAATATGGTGAAGCAGATGCACTGGCAGAAGTTAAACGCTGGATGGAACACCAAGCATATTACCTTACCGAAGCAAGTGTGGAACTGGCCCAAGAGCGTGGCCCATGTAAGCGTAGCGAACATACTTACTACGGTAAGGGAATATTTCCTTGGGAACGTAGAGCCAACGGTGTCAATGAACTTACAGATTTTACACCTAGTATAGATTGGGAACCATTGCGTGAACGTATGAAAAAATACGGAATACGTAATGCTACACTTATGGCAGTTGCTCCCGTTGAGTCTAGTAGTGTTGTATTAAATTCTACAAACGGTATTGAAATGCCCATGGAACTGATCAGTGTTAAAGAAAGTAAAGCAGGATCATTTACACAAGTTGTTCCAGAATATCGACGCTTAAAGAATCGATATCAACTAATGTGGGAACAAACCGACTGTGTTGATTACTTAAAAACATCAGCGGTACTAGCAGCATACATTGATCAAAGTCTAAGTACTAATACATTCTATAGTCCAAGACATTTTAAAGATGGCAAAGTCCCGGGCACTCTAATTGCTAAGAATTTAATGTTGGCCTACAAATGGGGAATCAAAACTTTGTATTATAGCCTAATAGACAAAGTGGGTAGTAAGAATATATTAATGACACAGAGTGATAGATTAGTAGCATTAGAACCTGTTACCATATACAGTGATGAAGAAGATTGTGAGGCCTGCAAATTATGAAACAACAGAGTAACAAGAAAAAAATTGCTGATCAAAAAAAAATGATTAAAGAGGCTAATGAGAGACATGATCGTGAGTTTGGAGCAAATCCTATAATTGTTAAATATGCCACGCATGTAAAAGGTAGAAAAGATATTTCAAATAAAAGATAATAATATGTCAAAAGAACAATACAATTTAAGCAAACAAACAAACTATCTCAAACGTAAAATGTTTTTGGATCCAGCGGGTCCAGTTACAGTACAGCGTTTTGAAGAAGTTAAATATCAAAAATTACAAAAGTACGAAGAGCTCGCCCGCGGATTCTTTTGGGTGCCTGAAGAGATTAGTCTCACCAAAGACAAAATGGATCACAAAGATGCCAGTGATGCTGTTAAACATATCTTCACTAGTAATCTATTAAGACAAACTGCATTGGATAGTATTCAAGGTCGAGCACCATTTCAAATCTTTGGACCAGTATCTAGTTTGCCTGAACTCGAAGCACTTGCATTGACATGGAGTTTTTTCGAAACCAGCATACACAGCAAATCATACAGCCACATTATTAGAAACATCTATAGTGTGCCCAAGGATGAATTCAACAAGATCCACGACACTAAGGAAATTGTTGAAATGGCTGCTAACATAGGACGCCATTATGAAAACCTACACTTACTTAACTGCCGTAAAGAAATGGGTGAAGAAATTGATCTCCACACTCACAAGCGGGCAATTTGGTTGGCATTACATGCAAGCTATGCACTCGAGGCATTCCGCTTCATGGTATCATTCGCAACATCGTTGGCAATGGTCGAAAACAAAATCTACATCGGCAACGGAAACATCATTAGTCTCATCCTCCAAGACGAACTCCTCCATGCAGAATGGACCGCTTGGTTGATCAACAATGTAGTCAAGGATGACGAGGACTTTGTTGCACTTGAAGAAGAATGTGCAGAAGAAGTATACGCAATGTATATGGAAGTTATTGCTGAAGAAAAGGCTTGGGCAGATTACTTGTTCAAGAAAGGACCAGTCATTGGTCTCAATGCTACTATTCTAAAAGACTTTGTAGACTATACAGCATTTACACGTTTAAAAGACATTGGTATTAAGTATGCTGAAGAGCATCCACGTAGCAGTCCTATTCCATGGTTTAACAAACATGTTAACATTGGTAAGAAGCAAAGTGCATTACAGGAAACTGAAAGTACAAATTATGTAATTGGGGTAATGTCAGATAGTGTTACCTATGATGACCTACCGGATCTATAATGTCCACTGAAGCTGATAAAATTAAAAAACTTGAACAGCAGGTTGAGCAATTGATCAAACAGAATCAAGAGTTAAACCAACGTATTAGTTTATTAGAAAGAGAAAATGGCCGTAGACGGCAAGAGGTTAATCAAATAACCTCAGCAATCAATAGAAGAGGATAATAAAAATGAAAGCAATATTATGGAGTAAGTACAATTGTACTAATTGTGATCAAGCCCATGCATTACTAATTTCCAAAGGTTATCAAATTGAAGAACGTAAGATTGGCGACGGATACTCTAAAGAAGAATTATTTGAAGAAGTACCTAATGCTCGCAGTGTTCCACAAATCTTTATTGAAGGTGCTCATGTAGGTGGATTCAATGAGCTCAGGGAATATCTAAAATGACAAAAAATATAGAGATTGTTCCACTTGACAACGACACAATCAATACCATCACATTGGATAAGTTGTCGATACCACCCTATCTAACAGCAAACTTAACTAGTGGTCCATATCCTAGTCTTAATGTAGGTTTAGGAACAAGCGGTAGTGGTGGAACTTATTATACCACCAACAGCACATCACCTTGGCAAAACCTTACTATGACTAATAATCATCAATCATCATTAAATGTAAAAGGTGATGCAGAGTTCGAAGGCAAGGTTAAAGTAAATGGCCAGGATCTCGGTGAGTTTATGGAAACAATATCCAAGCGTCTTGCTATACTTGTACCAGACCCGGCTAAGTTAGAACACTTTGAAGCGTTAAAGAAAGCCTACAACCACTATAAGATGCTGGAAAAGTTGTGCGAATTACCCAAAGAAGAAAAGGAATAAAATGTTAATAGAAAGAGGATTTACCACTGCTGATGTTGTTAGTTTAAAACTAATTAACGGTGAAGAATTAATTGCACGTTTTGAAAGTGAAACTGCTGACATAATTAAAATTGTTAAACCAATGTGCGTTACACTTAATGGTCAAGGTGTTGGATTAATGCCTTGGATGTTTCTTGGCAATGGTAAAGAAGTAACTTTAAACAAGTCACATATATTTGCCATAATGACCAGCAAGCATGAGGCTGCTGATCAATATAGAGACAGTACCACTGATATAGCATTACGATAAATATTATCCAAGGGGATAATATATGGCGGTAGATCAGCCGGTGGCTAGATTTGGTGATCCAACAACTACAGGACACGGGTGTGATGGGACAACAACTGTAATTGGTCCAACTGGTGCTACGGCTAAAGTTTATGCAAATAATTTAGGAATAGAATGTAAAGATAATCCTACTGCTGCACATACCATACCGTCGGGTCGTATATGTGTTGATCATCCAGCAAAAATTAATGAGGGGTCTGATAGTGTTTTTATTGCTAATATTCCTGTTGCTAGAGTTACTGATTCTACAGATGGCGGTGCAATAACATCAGGAAGTCCTAATGTATTTGTAGGGAAAGCACCGGGAACTTTTGGAATATCGTCAGTATCTGTTTCAATTTATATTCCCGAAGGAGACCAAACTTCGGCAGTAACATTAGTTAATAATTATGTTGCTGCTCAAACTGGACAACCTAATACCTATTATAAACCAGAAGCGGCTGCGGATGGTGTTAAAGGTAACTATGCAGGTACTCCAGAAATATCCAATCCTGCTGCTGTATCAACTGGAACAGTGGCATCTGATCCAACCGCATCGGATCTCATACCATTCTTACAAGCAAGAGTATTAGAGGCAGGATCTGGTACATGGAGAGAAACAGGTCAAGGTGGTAATGCAAGTAATACTAAGATAACTGGGATATGGACTAATCTTGGATATCCTGCTAGCAATCCTTGGACAACAGATCAAACTGCATGGTGTATGGGCTTTGTTAATTATGCTCTTAAAAATTCTGGATACAAATATGTTCAAACAGCCAGTGCAGCACTTATCACTAGTAATCCAGAAAAGTGGGGGGCAGTACAAGTACCCAAAGCAGAAGCACAACCAGGCGATATTGCATTTTGGAGTTATAGGCATGTGAATTTTGTTTATACCGCTGCAAATGGAAAATACAGTTTTGTCGGTGGAAATCAAACTCCAAGCGGCGGGAAGAACAATCCAGATGATGGAGATATCACCATTTCATATCCAGGTGGTACCGCTGCAAGTAACGCAAATTGGGTCAGTTGCTGGCGTATAAAAAAATCATAAGTATTATAGTCTGCAAGGGCATAATGCATAGCATTTTGGAAGGTGCAAGTCCGGGAGGCAGGAGAAGCCAATTCTTGCAGATTTCTCCACTTTTTGGGTAAATTATGGTTGACAAACTGGTAAAACCATGTTATAATTAACGCTTAACAACACAAAGGAGTCTGCTATGTACCGATATAAAGTTTGGGTTCGTTTGAATCCTTATCAAACCGCCAATGTTATTGTTAATGCTGACAACGACTGGCAGGCTAAAATGATTGCCGAAGCCCAATATGGTCAAGGCATGGTGTTGAATTATATGCGAGAAGACTAAAAAATTTTACCAACGATGTAGGAATATTGAAAAAAAGAACTTAACTGATTGTATACTATGCATAAATAGTTAGTAATTAATTTTTTCAACTATATGACACTACCGCTATATCCTACTTCATTAGCTTTTAGCCAGATTCAGGGAGAGTTCGGAGGTGGTGGTGACATCAGCCTAAGTGAATACTATGCCGGTGCTGCTAATAATTATGTGCCGGCAGGAACTCAGGGTTTTATACCATTGACAACCAGACAATCTGTAGCTATAAATATACCAAGTTCTGGTCCAATAAGTGTAATCAAATTTTTCGGAGCCAGACAGAAAGAAGCTGCTGGTTCACAATTCTTTTATGCGTCTGGTACGTTTACTGGAAAATATGGTTATACAGCAATAACCCTAGAATGGTATGACAATGATGGATACCATGCTGTAACCTATGCAACAACCCCAGGTACATCTTATGATGTTACCATAGGTGGTGCAGGTGCTGCTAGTTCATTTGGTACACAAAATACTGGTGCTTTTGATAAAAGTGTTTTCAATGTTTGGAGTCGAGTTGATGCCGTTTCTTATCCCAGAACTACAATTTATAATGGTTTATCAGCGGCTTACAACTTTCGGGTAGGAACACAAACTCCCGTTATAGGGGGTTTTAGTACTTTTAATTATAATGGCAGTACGTACAATAATACAATGTATTCTACCGATGCGCTGCCTGCGGGTTACGACAAAAATAATAATTATTATCCTGCTGAACCAAGACACGGATCATTAAGTGAGTATTTTAGTGACCAGTTTGGAATCTATTTTACTAATGACTACGAAGCCTATCATGGACAATTGTATCATAGTGCTGGTATTACTACTTTTCCATCTACAGTGGCCTATAACGGAGGTGTATATTTAAGTTATAATAGTTCTTACAGTGGCCAGGGTATAAGTATTGATACTTGGGATGTTCTGACTGGTGATTTACGTATGGCGTTCGGCGAGTCTAACCCCGGCGAACGCGATATGCAAGGAGTAGTAAACTATAGACAGCCGGTTTGGATTAAAGCAAGTTGGGGATAAAATATGACAACAAATGAATCAAATATAGATATTGAAGATATTCATTATCAAGCCAGACTAGAACAACATTTAAATCAAAACCCTTTATTTGAAGAACGTGTTAAAATTATTAAAGAGTTACCTACTAATGTTATTCATGATGAAGTTGAAGAAATATATTTAAGTTATCAACAATCAAATAAATTAAGTCAAGATGGATATTATATTGAAACCAGTAAAGTACTTGACTCTAGTATAAGAGTTGAGGTTAGAAATGGTACAATAAATTGTTATTATTTTGATGGTCAATTTGTTGCAGGTCACGGAGCAATAAGTGAAAAAAAAGATATGGTTTCAAATGCACCACCTTTAAAGTATTCTTCACTTAACTATTCAGGCAATATGGTTAATGATCCATCTACAACAAAAGTTAGGAATATATAAAAATGACACGTACTGTTAAAGTAGCAAATGCATTTTCAAATTTAAAGTTATCGGTAATTGAAACGATATATTCATCCGCTGGTGAAGTTTTTGAATCTACTTTTTCAAATCCCATTTTAGAAAATGGCAATATTAAGACTTTTACTTTTAAAGGTGGTAAAAAGATTGAATTCCCAGATACAGAACAAACAACGGAAGTATATTATGCACCTTCGTTAATAGCGCCTGGTCCAATAATTGCAGGCAAAAAACACTTTAGAGTTACAATTTTACAAGATGATACTCGTGATTATTGTGTACAAACGTTAATAGCAACTTATTCACTTAATGCATCAATTACGGATATAGCCGCAGGAAACTCTTCAGATATTACTAAGGGATGTTTAATTTACATACATGGTACAAGGTACACACTAAATGATATAATTTGCACAGAAAGTGAGCTATTTGCTTTAGAGAATAATGATGCCAAAATTACTGCAACAGATTCTTGCAAAGTTTATATATTCAGAGCAATATTAAAAGATTATTAAAATGTTACTTACATTATTTGCTATATGGCAGTTTATTAAACTGTATATAGGAGTGCGACTATATAAATTTTTTAAAGTAAAATATATAACTTATAAGACAATAAAATGAAAATTGAATATAAATCACAACCATTAAAACAAAACTGGGATCAAGTGTTACCAAAATATTGGTTTGATAATAGTCCATTTAAAACTCATTTTATGAATGCACTTAGTATAATGATACCTGTTTCTGAATTGGTAGTAATTCATACATTAAAAGAAACACAGAAACATTTACAAGATACTGAATTAAAAAATCAAATCAATGATATGATTGCTCAAGAAAACTGGCATAGTTATTCACATAAAAAGTATAATTTTTGGTTGGAAAGTATTGATTTGCCTTCTTTTGAATTATCTTCAAAATGGTTAGTTAATTTAACAAATGCTAAAAAAAGAGCAGATAAATTATTAGGACCTGTTTTTTGGCTTCCAGTAATTGTTGCTGGTGAACATACCGCAGTTTGTTTTTTAGAATACATATTAGAGCGTCCTTATCTACTAGAACAGATGCATCCACATTTTAGACAAGCATGGGTATGGCACAGTCTAGAAGAACTTGAACATAAAGGTACTTCCATGGATATGTGGATTGATACTAAAGAAAAATTTAATCGAAAAAAATGGAAACTCAACCTGGCTCATATTATTCAAGGTATTAGATTTCACTCAACTGTTATACAATATACATTTACTTTTTTAAATAGAGACAAACAACTGTGGAAATGGCGTACTCTTAAAGATGGTATGAGTTTCTTTTTTGGACTTGATGGTTTATTTTGGAAAACTGTAGTACCTTGGTGTTCATTGTTTAAAACAGATTTTCATCCTTGGAATCATGACACCAGGTATTTGTTTGATCGTCATCAAAAGATTTTTGAAATTTCAAATATTTCATCAGAAAGATTAAAAGAAATCGAAGAGGACTTTCATGGATGTGTTGCTGATATGGAAACTATTATTGCACAAAATAATACCAAAGTAACTGTGATATAAAAAATGTCATTTTATCATAAAATAAAAAATTATTTAAGTCCTACTCCATTACATATTGAAGAACCATTCCTTTGGAAATATGTTGATATTGATAGTGAATTAGTTGATGAAATTAAAGATATATATCTAAAAAAATTAAAAAAGAACTTACAAGATTATGAATTTTTTCAGATACTAAAAATTAAAATACCAAATGTTGGAGGTCAAAAAGTAATAGGTGCAGGCCTTGCGGTATCAAAGGGTAATTATATACAGAAATATTGTCACAAGGATACCATAGATACTAATGCTTCTTATTATGCTTTAAACATTCCACTTCAAAATTGTGAAACCAGTGAAACGAATTTATATAATATTAAAAAAAATAAGTCAGTTTTATATAGTTTATATGGCAGAACAATGCCGGGTGCTAGTATGGCCGAAATTGCAAAAGTTGTCGAGTGTGATGTGATTGCAACTTATACATTAGATCGACCTTTAATATTCAATACTCAAATCTTTCATTCTGTAAATAATTTCAGTTTTGAAACTAGGTTAGCTATCAGTCTAAGATTTGATAACAGTGTAACACCTGATACTTTTAATTAAAGACGTGAATCCTATTTTTGTTGACAAACTTAAAGAATAAATATATACTGTAAGCAATAGTTGTAATTCCTTCAAAGAGGATGTGTTCAAGAAGCCGGTTCGAATCCGGCCAGGTCCACCATAAGAACATAAATTTACTATGGTATTCCGTATAAATTTACTTTGGTATTGTGTTTTTATGATGGGCCTGCTCTGGTAATCGATTGGGCAAATAGTCAGCGACGGCAACTCGGTAGGCGATGACCGTTAATCAAGCAAATCAAACTAAAGGCAAACGACGAGTTATATTCCATGGCCGCTTAGGCTTTGGTGAGGTAGGAAATACCTTATTACCAAAACAACCAGAACCCGCTTCGGCGGGTTTCTTTTTGATTCTTGTAAACTTTTTGTTGTGCTACCGCGTTATATATATATGCAAGACAAAAAACAACTTGACTACGATAAACCGGTAGAGGATAAAACTGAACCGTTTTTGGAACAATATTTGCCCACTAGTTATGATTGGAGATTATCCAATTGTGATGAAAGGCGATCTGGACCATGTCGTCGAGTTGATAATGTCAAGCATAAATTTCATTAACTCTAAAGGAAACTTCAAATGAAAACAATCGCTACTCTTATCGCTACTTTGGTAGCAACCGCTGCTTTCGCCACTGAGCCTGCTAAGACTGCTACACCTGCTGCTGCTCCAGCACCTGCTGCTAGTGCCGCTGCTGCTCCAGCCAAGTGTGATCCTGCTAAAGACAAACATTGCAAAGTAGAGGCTAAGAAAGCCGAGGCAACGCCTGTCAAAAGTGAAGCACCTGCTACCAAGGACGCAGCAAAGACAACTGAGCCTGCAAAGAAGTAATTCATCCGAATTGGATGATGACGACGATGATGCACTTGAGGACTTTCCAGATCTTCAGATCGCATATCGTCGTCCAACTCTAATTCCATGTGATGATCGATGTCATAATCAAGATGATGAGTTATCTGATTATGTATTAGTAAGATTAGCCATTGCTCGTGCAAAGGCCATGGACCGTTATCGTGAGATAAACACCGAGGAAAAAGGCTATTAACTTAGCCTTTTTTCTTGACCTCTGTCTAAAAGAGATATATAATATAGTATGGTCAATTGGCTATATAAAACTTAAGGAAATTTAATATGAAAAAACTTGCAATATTTGCATTATCAATCGGTCTTATGGGATTCGCCCAAGCCGATGTCTCCGTTTACGGAATGGCTCGTGTCTATGAAGAATCATCTACTGTTGGCACAGCAGCATCTGTAACATCTTTAACCAATGACAAAAGTCGTATCGGCTTCAAAGCATCTGATGCTATCGGTAATGGGTTAACAGCATTTGCCGTTGTTGAAACCAATGTTGGTGTAGATGCTCCAGCGGCCAGTAGCCTTGGTGATCGTACTGCCGTTGTTGGACTATCACACAAGATGGGATCAATTGGTTTTGGACGTGACAAAACTGCTCTAACTAAATCACTTGACGGCTTTGATGCTATGGGTGGTGATTTGTTTGGATCTAGTGCGGCCGCTATCCATTCTTATCAAGGAACACGTTTAAGCAATGCAGTATTTGTATCTGCCCCAATTGTTCAGGGACTTACAGGTAATTATGTAATGTCTAACAGTGAAGTTGCCGGAACTGCAAATCCTCAGTCTCTCAGCCTAGTATATTCTACAGGCCCTGTAGGTGTTACTTATGCTCGCTTTGACAATGGTTCAACCAGCGTAAGCGATGCAATTGGTGCTAAGTTTGAAATTGCTAAAACAGGTACAACTGTTTTTGGTCTATATTCTGACAATAAAGTAGCTAATGTAACCAGTCAAGGTAAGAGCATGGGTGTTACTCAAACTGTAACTCCAGCTCTATCCGCAATGGCCAGTTATGGTGAGAACGGTGGTCTTAAGGCTTATAACCTAGGTGCTAATTATGCACTAGGTAAAAGTACTAAAGTATTGGCTCGTTACTTGAAAGAGACAGCAGCCACAGATACCACACGTTATGGTGTTGGTCTAGAATACAATTTCTAATCCAAATTAGATTTGTAAGTAAGGCCCTTCGGGGCCTTATCTTTTGGTAAAATATTAGTTGACTTTATATTGGAATTACCGTATAATAATAACTTATCAACTAAGGAGTTATTATGTCCGCAGAACTTACTATGAAAGCACTTGGTCAATTTTGTATAGAATCCTCCGGAGACTTTATGAAATGGAAAGGTAATAAAAGTATATATCATTGGAATCGTGGACGTGATACAGCATCCGGCGAGATTAATGGTGTGGTTCGAAAACTTGCAGGTATTGATGCCACTGGTTTACAAATTTGGGTCGTTGCTGGTAGTTTTAAAATTTCTCCAAATGGTACTATCTTACGTTTTACTGGATTGACCAAAGAAAACTGGCGTGCAGTTGAACAACAGTCATTGCAAACTTCCGACCTTAAAGAAGTAGCATAATGTCTATGCACCTATGTGGTCCTGCCTTGACCACGACTGGAAAAAAGCGAGGCAAATTTAAATTCCGTAATGCTGCTGAGGCTCAACGTGCTCGTGAACTTGATGCTGATTGGAAAGAACTTCTTAAACGACAAGGTGTTGAACAAGAAGATCGTCGTCGTCGACGTGCTATGTCTGCTGAGCCATTGGTGTATAAACTTGAGACACCTATTGGTCGTACTAACACTAAACATATACCTAGTCTTAATACAGGTGCTGGTGTAGCAGTATTAGCACCTGCTAAAGTATATACCGGAACTAAAGTGAAAGGTATTGCCACTATGCATAAAAGTAATGCGGTACCAGTTTTCAGCGACGAAGAAGCAATTGACATTTCAAGGATGAGAAGATGAAATTTAATATTAATTGGACTATTATTCCTACACATACCATAGACATAGGAAATTTATATGTACCTTATGACATTTCCAGGATAATGAAATCACATAAAATTGACAAGTATCTTTATCAGGTTATGTTTAAGGATATTGTTATTAAGTATGGAATGAGTGCAGATAACTCTCGTGATTACGGAGAACGCATATATAGACAAATTGGTCATAGTCGTAGTTGGGGCGAGGATAGACTAAGTGGTTCAAGTGGTGCTGACTGGCGAATTATTGAAGAAGATTTTAATAATTTATATAAAATTGATATTGACAAAAACTTTATTAAAATTAAAGTATGGAATGTTTCAAAGTATCCTTTCCAAACAATAAATTCTAGAAATGAAATTATTGATATGGAGAATCAGCTGATTCAACAATATGTCGATGTTGTAGGGAAAAAACCTATTGGAAATATCAACGACGAGGCTAATATTATTAAGAGAGCGTTTATTAAAACCGATACTTGGGACGGTCTTTTTGACGTTGAAAATATCCGATAAATATTCTTATGAAACCAACACTAAACGAAAAATTTATAGCATATCTAACTTTACTAAGCGGATTATCTTTATCAGCAGTAGCAGTCTACTATAGTGTAGTAGGCCTTACTGCTATATTCGCCGCCGCTGTGATTCCTATTATCATTATGGGAACCACATTAGAAATTAGTAAGTTAGTGGCCACAATCTGGCTCAAACAAAACTGGAATACTGCTCCATTACTAATTAAGACATATCTCTTTACTGCAATTGTGGTATTGATGATTATTACCAGCATGGGTATATTTGGATTCCTCAGTAAGGCACATAGTGATCAAAATTTAGTCAGTGGTGATGTATTGGCTAAGATTGCAGTCTATGATGAAAAGATTAAAACTAGTAAAGAAAATATTGATGTCAACCGCAAACAACTTAAACAGATGGATGAGGCTGTGGATCAAGTTATGGGTCGAAGTGCAGATGAAAAAGGTGCCGACAAAGCAGTTGCACTACGACGAGGGCAAGCTAAGGATCGTGCAAGACTGCTTCAGGACATTGACGTTGAACAAAAAACAATTAGCAGTCTTAATGAAGAACGGGCCCCTATTGCCGCAGAAGTACGTAAGGTGGAAGCAGAAGTAGGACCAATCAAGTATATAGCAGCTTTCTTTTATGGTAGTACTGATACTAGTATTTTAGAGAAAGCAGTTACATGGGTTATTATTACATTGATTGTGGTATTTGATCCACTAGCAGTTATACTATTGTTAGCTAGTCAAATAAGTTTTCAAGAGTTTAGAGAACGAGAAAACAAAATTGCGGAGGGTGACAGCCCCAGAGAGACCACCGTTGTTGTAGACACAGAGCCGCTTACTGTCACAGAACATAAAGAAGAACAGCCACCACAAGTTGTTGCCGATGTACCCATACCCGAGCCAGTTACTATTCAAATAAAAGAAACCGAAGGATATGTTCAAAATGAAGAACAAAAAGAAAGTGGTGTTTGGACCAGTACAATTACTCAATCAGAATATGCCGAAGTAAGCGAAGAAAGAAAAAAAGAAATGATAGTAAATCAATGGGCTGATCGCTTGAGAAATAAAGATGTCAGCGAACATCATATTCCAGTTGATATATTAGAAGCAGTCAAGGCAAAAGTATAATGGAAGGCAAGATAACACTTATTACGCCCCCGGACGTTTTTGAAAACGAATCTTATAGCATTCTTTTTATACATTTAAGTGAGGCAGATCAAGAGTCTGTTAGTCGTTGGTTATCAACTACTGATATAAAAGAAAATATTAATATATATTTTTATTCCGGAGAAAACGATTTAACATGGTTTTTTCATGCTATGGCCATCTCCGAATATAAGTACATTAACCTAGATGGATTAAATAACATTAGCTCTATTTTAAATGGTTATATATTAGGTAAGAAAAATACTTATTATAAAACTTCCGATGAAAATGTATCAGCAGTTTGTCATTATATTAATCAAAATAGAATCACTGATATAGAATCATTCTTAAAGAAAGCATTTAATGACAAAACTTAAAGATCATCACGCCTGTGATTTTTGTGGAAAAAGTAAAGAGGATGTAGAAAAATTAATTGTTGGAGAACATGCTGCTATCTGCAATGACTGTATTAATCTCTGTAATGATATTCTAATTGATGAAAAAATTAAAGTACCATTAGAAAACTCTAAATTATTGAATCCTGTTAAAATTAAAGATTATCTTGATGACTATGTAATAGGACAAGATGATGCTAAGATTGCTTTGAGTGTAGCAGTCAGCCAACATTTTAAACGTATAAACAATCCTAGTCCTGATATAGAAATTGAAAAGACCAACGTGCTTATGCTAGGTCCAACAGGCTGTGGTAAAACTATGATGGCACGTAAGATTGCGGATTATTTAGATCTTCCCTTTGCTATTTGCGATGCCACAGGTATCACAGAAGCAGGATATGTAGGAGATGATGTTGAAAGTATACTTACACGTTTAATAAGTGAAGCAGATGGTGATTTAGAAAAAGCAAGTCGCGGTATCGTATACATTGACGAAATTGATAAAATTGCCAAAAAAGGTGAAAGTACCAGTATTACTAGAGATGTCAGCGGAGAAGGTGTACAGCAGGCATTGTTGAAAATGATTGAAGGTAGTATTATGAGAATACCTGCTACCAGTAAGAGAAAACATCCTGGCGGAGAAATGCAGGAAATAGACACCAGGGGTATATTGTTTATATGTGGTGGTGCATTTGTGGGTATTGATAAAATTATTAAACACCGTACGGATGCTAAATCTGTTGGTTTTCATGCCAACGTAAAAAACAGTGAAGATGATACATCGGTATATAAAGAATTAAATACCAAAGACTTAATTAAGTATGGGTTGATTCCAGAGTTTGTTGGACGCTTTGGACTAATCATCAACGTTGAAGAACTCAAAGAAGAACAACTTGTACAAATTTTAGTAGAAACAAAGAATAGTCCAATCAAACAATATCAATACATGTTTAAATTGGATAAAATTAAATTGGAATTTGATAATGATTCATTAAAAGAAATCGCTGCCAAGGCCAAAGAACTCAAAACCAATGCTCGTGGATTAAAAAATATTATAGAGAAGATACTACTACCCTATCAATTTGATGCTGTTGAACTTGTAGAACGCGGTTTATCATTAATTCGGATAAGTAAGAATACTGTGAATGGCGATCAGGCCATTATGATTTTTGATAAAAATAAAAATGAGCAAACCAAATAGAGTATTCGGAAATAAGGTTATTGTTGGCGATCTACCCATAGCTGTAGCACTAAGGAAATTAAAACAAAAAGTAGAAGATTCTGGTCTTTTGGACGACTATCGTGCCAAGGAGTTTTACGAAAAACCTACCACTGCCCGAAAAAGAGCCAAAGGTGCAGCCAAAGCCCGCTGGCGTAAAAAGCTACGTGACCAACAATTACCCAAAAAAATGTATTAAAATAGGTTGACATTATCTAAGATCTATTGTATAATATATACATAACTTAGATAGTTAAGTTATATTTTTTAACCAATCCGGCATTGTGTCCGGTAAAAAGGAAACTTAAAATGGCAGCAAAACGCCTCACACGTAAACTTACGGATGTAATTGCCGAAGTTGAAAAACAGCTTAAAGCACACTATGGTGTGACACAAAAAGATCTTGATGCATGGCGTGCTCGTGCAAAGGCTCTATCACATAAATTCCCTGTCAGTGCAATGATAGAAATTGAAGATCTTTGGATTGACTATGAGGTGCAACGTGATGTTATTCATAAGCATATTATTAACATTATGAAGAAGTGGGATCCACGCATCTGTGCAACTGGATCTGCTTGCCGAGTTCTTAATCGTCCAAATACCTATTTGTATGATGCACAGCATCGTACCATTGCCGCAGGTATTCTAGGATTTACAGAAGTTCCTTGTGCTGTTGTTGAAACAGACGACCCTAACTTTGCCAGTTATGCTTTTGAATTGCTCAACGACACAGGTGTTAAGCGTTTGACTCCTGGCGACTTACATCGTAATGCATTGGTTCGTTACAAGAACGGTAGCCGCGACAAGAAAGTTGTTAGTGCAAAAGTCATGCAAGATCAATTTGATACTGCCCGTATTGACTTGCAAGACAAGAACTCACGTGCCAGCGACAACTTGTGCGGCGACAACGAGTACTTCTTTAGTCACTTTAAATATGCCCAAAAGGGTATCGAAGTTGACGAAAAAGGTAAAGTGTTGTTGGAAATACTTACTGCAATCAAAGAAACTTTCCCAGTTGGTGACGAAATTGACCAAGGTGTTTACATTGGCCTGTTGGAATTGCACAAACTGTCCAAAGCAGAAACAGGTGCATTGCCTGCAGGTTGGATGAAAACTGTATTGTCAACAATCAAGACAACGTTCAATCGTACAGCAGTTATTCATGCCAAGGCCAAAATACAGTGGGCTCATGTACGTCCGGGTGCTAGCTGGAGTGCTCCAGAAGCAATGAGTAATTTCCTTCGTGAAATTTACATCTTGTCAGGCGGTACTATTAACTTGCCATACCACGGTGCAGGTTCTACTATGGGTATCCTTGAAGGTAACATTGCAGAAGGATTGATTCCTGAAAAAGTTATGGAAGCTGAACATGCTTAAAGAAGCACTTGAAAACTTTACACCACCAGTGTACGGTAAGACTAAGCGTACTGCGGCTACTTATAAAACAGTAGCCCAGCATTGCTCAACACATCTAAATCGTTTGGTAGGAGAATATCAAACAATTAAAAATGATCAACAATGGCTGCGAGAAGTTCGTAATGATATTGACTACTACCTACGCCGATATCATGAATACTGTATCAAACAGCGTGATGGCATGATGGCTCACTATCATGAAATTGATGCCGATGACGACACTGACTTTGAACATCTTATTCCTGCTGCTCGTATAAGAGATTTATTGTTGGCAGGAGTAATTACTACAGATCAGTCGCTCAATGCACCTACTGTACGGTTAAGTCGTAGTAAACATCACGAGTTAAAAGAAACTGGATGGGCTAGTCATACACCAGATATGTGGTTGCCGTTTTTACGTTATTCAAATGTGTTTAAGGCCAATTTTGAGACACATGATGGAACTACAATTGATCCAGAAATATGGACACTGGAAAAACACTTTGAGTATTTTAAACATCTTGTCATTGACAAAGATTAATGTTTAATGTAAAATAGTAATTTAATAGAAAGTAATTATGGCAAAGCACCTTATGGTGGACCTTGAGACTATGGCAGTCTCTCCCAATGCTGTTATCCTTACACTAGGAGCAGTACACTTCAATCCCTACGGAACTGGATATTCAGATAAAATTTATTTCCGTGTAAGCATTGACGATCAAGATGCTCTAAATAGAGAAGTAGATCCTGCTACTTTGGATTGGTGGGCAAAACAAGATCCAGTAATTATGGAAGAAGCATTTAGCTCTGATAACAGATTGCCTTTAGCAGAAGCTATAGATCAATTCCATAAGTTTGCTTGGGGCTGTAGTGCTTTTTGGGCCCACGGTAGTTGTTTTGATATTGTAATTTTGGAAAACATTTACCGTCAATTAGGAAAACCAGTACCATGGAATTATTGGCAAATACGTGATACTCGTACATTGTTTGATTTAGGATTTGATCCAGATATGCCTAAAGGCGGAAAGCATGATGCATTAGAAGATGCTATCCGTCAGGCAGTGGGTGTACAGAATATGTATCGCAAGTTGAATATTAGAGAACGCTAGACTTATTTAAACCAGCCTAATTTTTCTCCAGATTCTTTTCTACGTTCTGCTTCTTCCCTACTACCCGGCAATCTACTTGCCCAAATTATAATCAGTGCAAAGAATATACCCATGCCCATTGTGGCCTTCCAATTCTGTGTGGCAAACCAAAAGATAACTAAACTAACATCCATGCTTATAAACATGAACCATTTGCCTCTGGTTGGGAATACGCTACCTGCTTGCCAATCTCGGATGAAAGGTCCAAATAATTTATGGTTCATCATGTAGTCATGGAACTTCTTACTGCTACGAGCAAAACAGTAGGTTGCAATCAAACTAGGCGTTGACCATGGAATTCCGGGCACAATTATTCCAATATAAGCTATTCCCAAAAACAATATACCTGTGGTAAACCAAAGTGCTTTTTTAATTTTTTCCATAATCAATCCTTTTAACTATTTAACGGTTTGAAAACCTCTTGACTAATTTACCAGTTTAGTGTATAATATCAGTATGGCAACAAAGAACGCATTCATCTTTAGTTGGGATAATTTGGGCATTGATTCCATTATTCCTATCTCTCAATATGAGCATATAGAACAGCAAAATTTAATCCGTATTCTCAGTGAAAAGCCCACAATAAAAAACCCACTCAGCGGTGTCGTACGAAGTTTGTTATTGCGAGCACAATTTAATCCACAACGGCATTATGAAATTTATGCCATTGATTGTACTGAGGATATGGATGAAGTATTTTGGAGAGAGCAGTGGGAAGAATATCCACAGGCCACAGCAGAATTGATCAGAGAACGCGGTCATAAATTATATTGTGATCGAGCAAACACAAAGCAGATAAAGATAACATGAAAATTAGTCTAGTATCAGATTTACATTTAGAATTCGGCTACCAAGAACTTCCTGGGGGCGAAGTACTGATCTTGGCTGGAGATATTGCTGAGGCACGTAGCATCAGCAAGCATCACCACAGCACTAAACTCATCCAAGATACTCCAGATACCTTTTATCGTTGTTCAGAGTTCTTCAAGTGGGAATGTGAAAAGTATGATCAAGTGTTTATGGTTATGGGAAATCATGAACATTATCACGGGAGATTTGATAAGACCTACAATGAATTAAAAAGCATCTTACCTAAGAATGTAACCTTGTTAGAAAACGAAGTTGTTAATTACAAGGGTGTTATGTTCATGGGTGCTACACTATGGACTGACCTTAACAAGGGTGATAGCATTACCGCATTTACTCTTAAATCATTCATGAATGATTATAAACTTATAACTAATCATTATCCTGCTAAAGATGTGTATCATAAACTAACACCCGAGCATACTGCTGGAGTACATTTTAAGACTAAACAATACTTTAAAACCGTGTTGGAAATGAATCGTGACAAACCTTTTGTTGTCATTACTCATCACGGTCCTAGTTATGCAAGTATCAATGACAAATACAAGAACGAGCAAACTATGAATGGGGGATACACCAGTGACCTAAGTGAATTGATTTTAGATTTTCCTAACATCAAAACTTGGGTACATGGCCATCTGCATGATCCAGTTGATTACATGATTGGTGATACCCGTGTGGTTAGTAATCCTCGTGGCTACATTGGTCACGAAGATACTAGTGGATTTAAACCTGACTTTTACTTTGAGATATAAAATGGATATAACTGTTTATAGTCGAAATCGGTTGTACGAAACATTCTCTAATTGGGAGGTTCCTAGAGAATTTGCTGATACTATTGCTAACTATTTGATCTATGGTTACCAACCCGGCAGTTGTTTTACTGCTGTGTTATCCAATGACTTTATGGGTGCTATGCGTAGTAGCCATCCTGCTAATAGTATTGAGGCATTTAAGAATTTGGCCAGTTGGATCAACGAACACTGTCCTAAAGAAGCATACGGAAGTTATGAAAAAGTAGATGCATGGTGTGATATAACATCGGCTATGCGTCGGCCAATTTTGGAAAAACGCAGGCTTGTATTCACTGAAAAAGAAGAAGTATGGATGTCTCTAAAAGGTGAGCAAACCGTAGAATCTGTGTTGTATTAATATGGTAACACAAACTGATCAGTTTCTACAAAGGGATGCACACTTACCTAAACCCAAGTACAACTATGGGGATAGAGTTTTTGCTCGACTCAACAAAGTCCCCATAGTTGGAATGGTTATAAGACAAGTTGAAGATAATGTACTTGTACATTCGTATCTACCTCTCAGAGTAGAAGAACAAATTAGATATATTGTATCAGTACCAATGAAAGGTATGACACGATTAATAGATATGAATGGGTCTTGTCATTGTGGGCGTACTTTAGATCCAAATGGAGATTGTGATACTAGCCATTCATTAACTGAAGAGCAATATCAAAAAATGCTTAAACGTAGGAAAACAAAATGACCTGGGATTTATTTTTTGGATTTTTAATTGGATATATTGTAGGAGTACTATATATGTGTTATCGTTCTAATGAAGATTCTAGGAGATATATAGAATGAACAATTTAATCAAAGAACTTGAGCCCCAATGTTGGGAACACAACGAATTTGGACTTAATTTCAATTACGAAAAGTTTGCCAAGTTGATTATACAAGAGGCTGGAGAAGCATTCTGGAGTGAGGCGTGTAATGTCAGTGATTTAGCCTACGAAGAATATTATCGTAATAGAAAGAAAATTAAACAACATTTCGGAGTTGAACTATGATAGAAATTTTTATACCTGTATTGTTTATATGCATGAATGGTAACTGCGATTTCATGCAGGCACAGAATGTTTATAAGTCAGAAGCACAATGCAGAGTGTCAATTGATAATCAAAAAAAACACATGCTTGAAGTTGCTGATCGCGCCGGGCAAGGCAAATACACAGTGTTAGAAGGTACTTGCATCAATACTAAAATCAATAGTCCAGGAAAACAAGTATGAGCAGTACCGTACGCATATCATGGAGTCGTGAGTTTGATGATCGACAACGTTGGAACGATGTATGTGCCTGGGCTATTGAACATTTTGGTCTACCTGGAGATAGATTCCAAAGCCATGCCAATGTCAACTATATGGACTTTGTTTTCAAAAGTAATAAAGATGCACTTCTTATGGCCCTGATGTGGAACGCTCCAATTGTGCCCGACGATGATCTCACCGTAGAACACGTTGGGCGTCTGTTCAATGCTTAAGAAACGTGCTATGGCTGCGGGCAGACAATTGGGTAAGACTGATTGGATAAACAACATGGCTAAAGGATGGATAGATGAAATCAACGTGAAACGCCTTGAAACTGGTTACGCTGACAATCAACCTAAATGGCCCTATTGGGTTCGACCATACAACTATGATATCGGAGAGTGGCAAGATATGAACCAGTGGATGTTTAACACAATGGGTGATAATAATTGGCTTACAGAAAATGCTCGTTGGGTGGGCAGTAATTCAAAGTACTGGTTCCGTGATGAACGTGATCGCACTATGTTTATTTTGAAGTGGTCATAATGAAAACTCCATTTTATAAATTAAGTAATCTTCCAAGACTGGAAAAGCAATTAACACCATTTGTTAATAAAATGATGGAATTACCAGCAGAAGATCGAAAAGCAGAATCACATAAAATTTTGGATAAATTTAATATATCAGTCGATAATGACATGGAATGGTGCATTTGGAAAACTGATAAAGATTATACAATGTTTGTTTTGAAGTGGTCATGAGTAATTTACAAGATCAAATATTAACTAAGATTGCTAAACAAATGCAACAAGAAATTGATGATGAGTTCATGGCAACTCTTCAATATAAACCGCATATTAAAATACACGACCAAAGTACGGTCGATGGTGAGACATGGTATACAGTGTCATGCTCTCATGTAGCATCACGATGGATGCGATCACAGTATCGAGAATTGTGGCACGAACATATACAAAATAAATGGGATGTGATTCATAACACATTTGACGTACACGAAAAACTTTATACTATGATGGCATTGAAATGGAGTTCATAATGGCAACAACCATACCCGGCTTTCCTAATATTAGTACAAGTGTGTTTAATGGTGTCTCGATGGAACCAGAACTTGCTGCAATGAAAAAAGGTACGGCCAAAAGTTGGCTTGGTGAATATCATTGGGTATCACTACCCGTTACCGATAAGAACAAATATGATGATATAGTTACTCCTGCTATAGATTGGTGTCGAGAACACTTTGGCAAGAGTGGAGCACGTTGGTTTGAAAAAGATAAGAAGTTTTATTTCAAAGATGAAAAAGATGTGACTATGTTTATATTGAGGTATTCTTGAAAACGGTTACCTTATATATAGATGCCTCAAGAACTATGGAAATAGTTCGTGAACTTAGACAACAAGGAATGATACAAGGTACAGACTTTGAGTTTACCTACGTGAGCTCCACGGAACATATCATGGCAAAAGCACCTATGCCAAGACATACAATCTTTGCTTTCCACACAGACAAATACGCTACTTTCTTTGCACTTAAATACTCTATATGAAAAACTTCTTTATTATATTAATGATGTTTGTAACATCTGCCTACTCTGCTACAACAGGCTCTTATGCGTTATATGATTATAGTTCTGCTAGTTATGTTGTAAGATACAATCACATAGAAGTTCGTAGTATTGCCAGTATTACAAAATTATTCACTGCAATAACAGTATTGAATAGTGGAGTTGATCTTAATGAAAAAATCTACATAGATGGTCGTAGTGCAGGACATGTTATAAGAGGCACATATATGACTCGTATGGATCTTATGCGGGCTATGATTATTACCAGTGACAATAGAGCAGCAGAAACACTAGCCTATCATCATCTAGGTGGCTTTGATAAATTCTTATTTGATGTTAATAACTATGTAAAAGATATCACATTAGAGAATACTACAATTGTAGACAGTACTGGTCTCAAACCGGGTAATCGCAGTACTGCCCGTGAACTTATAGAATTTTTATATCGTATTAAAGACAATCCAGTAATACGTAAAATTGCTCATGAACGTAATATGGTTTTAAAAGTACCCAAGGGTAAAAAAACTATTACAATTAATCTAAGAAATACAAATCCAGATCTATTTGTATATGATAACATCTTAATTAGTAAAACTGGATTTACCAATCCTGCTGGCCGATGTGTACTTATGTTAGTGGAAAAGAATAATGAATTATTTGGAGTAGTTGTTCTTGGACAAACTAATGTCAAGAATCGTAGCCATGTAGTAGAAGACCTACTAAGTATTGATGTGGAACCTACTCTTATACCTAAAATAAGTAGTACATTAGAATTTAATATTGAATGAGAATTAATCCAGATGAGACTATAGAGTCATGGGCGAATCGTGTTAGCATGTTTGAAAAAGGTCGTGCTATGCAACGTATCGCCCGAGGTGACGATATAGAAACAGTTATAGAAGATATGAGTCGTAGGATCACAGATAAGATAATACATCCTGTATTAAAGGAAATTGATAAGTCAATAATATCCACTTTTGATTCGGTGCAAAGTAATAAAGATTATCAAGAAAAAATGGAAAATGTAGCAAGAGCTGCGGATCATGTTGACATCGATACATGATTTATCTATAATAAATAAATGCACGATATACCTATATTGGATATCTTATCGGGCATAATGCCCAAACAAATCTTACTTAATTTAAAGGAGAAAAAATGAGTAAAGTAATCGGTATCGACCTTGGTACCACAAATTCATGCGTAGCCGTTATTGAAAATGGTATCCCTAAAATCATCGAAAACAGCGAAGGTGCAAGAACTACTCCTAGTATTATTGCTTACGCTAACGATGAAATCCTAGTAGGTGCTAGTGCAAAACGCCAAGCAGTTACTAATCCAAAAAATACAATCTATGCAGCCAAACGCTTAATTGGACGTAAGTTCAAAGAGCAAGCTGTACAGAAGGATATTGATCTAATGCCCTACAAAATCATTGAAGCCAACAATGGTGATGCTTGGGTAAGTGCAAATAATCAAGAACTTGCTCCTCCACAAATTTCAGCTGAAGTTCTTCGAAAAATGAAAAAGACCGCCGAAGACTATCTCGGTCACGAAGTTATACAGGCTGTTATTACTGTACCTGCTTACTTCAATGATCAACAACGTCAGGCAACTAAGGATGCTGGTAAGATTGCTGGACTTGAAGTTCTACGTATTATCAACGAACCAACAGCAGCCGCACTCGCTTACGGTGTTGACAAGCAAGATAAACGTGATCGCAAGATCGCTGTCTATGACTTAGGCGGCGGTACATTTGACGTAAGCATTATTGAAATTGCCAACGTTGATGGCGATAAACAAATCGAAGTACTAAGCACTAATGGTGATACATTCTTAGGTGGTGAAGATTTTGACCAACGTATTATGGATTACTTGGTTGATGAATTCAAGAAGGACAACGGTGTTGACCTCAAGAAGGATATGTTGGCACTCCAGCGTTTGAAAGAAGCCGCTGAAAAAGCCAAGATTGAATTGTCGAGTTCTGCTCAAACAGATGTTAACTTGCCTTACATTACAGCAGATGCAAGTGGTCCTAAACATATGAATGTTAAGTTGACTCGTGCTAAGTTAGAGCAATTAGTTGAAGAACTAATTCAACGTAGTATTGAACCTTGTAAGATTGCTATGGCAGATGCCAAGGTTACTGCTGGTGACATTGATGAAGTTATCCTTGTTGGTGGTATGACACGTATGCCAAAGGTTGTTGAAACAGTTGAGAAACTATTTGGCAAGGCACCACGTAAGGATGTTAACCCAGACGAGGCAGTTGCCGCTGGTGCTGCTATCCAAGGTGATGTATTAGGTGGTGGACGCACAGACGTTCTATTACTAGACGTTACTCCATTGAGCATTGGTATTGAAACAATGGGCGGTGTAATGGCCAAGTTGATTCAAAAGAATACAACTATTCCTACCAAACATAGTCAAGTGTTTAGTACGGCCGAAGACAATCAACCTGCTGTAGATATCAAAGTATTCCAAGGCGAGAGAGAATTTGTCCAATACAATAAACTATTGGGCGAATTCAAATTGGAAGGTATTCCACCATCACGTCGTGGTCAACCTCAAATTGAAGTTACTTTAGATATCGATGCTAATGGTATTATGAATATCAAGGCAGCAGACAAAGGTACCGGCAAAGAGAATAAGATCACAATTAAATCTGATAGCGGACTCAGTAAAGAAGAAATTGAACGTATGGTTCAAGATGCCGAAGCTAATGCTGAATCGGATAAGAAACAACGTGAGCTCATCGAAGCACGTAATGGTGCAGAATCCACATTAAATGATTTCCAGTCTGATATCAACAAGTATAGAGATCAAGTTACTGCTGAAGAAAAAGCCAATGTTGATGATGCAGCTCAAGCTATACGTGATGCTATAAAAGGTGATGATGTTAAGATCATCCAAGACAGCGTTCCAAAACTATACGAAGCAATGGGTCCAATTACTGCTAAAAAGTCCGAAGAGGAAGAAGCAGTAAAGAAAGCCGAAGAACAGGCTAAGAAAGATGCGGAAGACGGCGTGGTTGACACAGAAGCTAAAGAGACTGTATAATAAATAATATTGTGGGACACCTATTAAGGGTCCCACTTTAGGGCATAGTGCCCAATTTTGTCACTTACTTTTAAAGGAGAAAAATATGACAAACCATCAATTAACTCGTTTTGATACCAACGCTCTAAACAGAGCACTTCTAGGTTTTGATACAATGTTTAACGATTTTGAACATCGTTATGCAAATCAACTCAAAGATAACTATCCCCCTTACAACATTGTTAAACACAACGACGATACCTATGAGATTGAAATTGCTGTAACAGGGTTTTCTAAGGACGAAGTTATAGTCGAGATTGATCAAAATCAACTCATTGTCAAGGGTATTCGAGATAAAAGCAGCGATGTTACTGCTGAATTCCTACATCGCGGTTTAGCCTTACGAGATTTTACTCGTAGCTGGACACTTGCCGAACACATGGAAGTTGGTAATGGAACTATCAAGAATGGTGTGCTTACAATTGAATTAAAGCGTGTCGTTCCGGATGCGTTAAAACCTCGTGTCCTTAAACTCAAGGGCGAATAAAGATTGGGGGCTTCGGCCCCCTATTATGAAATAAAATTATGACCACTGATATCATAGTAGATAAAAAAACGAAAGTTAACAATAAACTTAAAGAGCCAAGTAAGTATAAGGTCATTGTATGTAATGATGATCAAACTTCTATGGAATTTGTAGTTTCCATGTTAATGACAGTATTCAAACATGATGAAAAATCTGCTCTTACATTAACATTAACAATCCATCAGAAAGGTAGTGCAGTGGCAGGAATATACGGTTTTGAAATTGCAGAACAAAAAGCAGTTGATGGAACCAATTTAGCCAGAGCCCATGCCTATCCTTTGATAATTAAAGTAGAACCCGAATGAGGAACTACTATGAGTTTAAAAGATTTAACTGCTGACAAACATCAGCAAGCAGAAGATACCCTATTCATGAAGGCAGTGTTTGCAAAGACATTGCCTTTTGATATTTGGGTGGACTTCACATACCAGAAGCAACTTTGGTATAAAGAAATTGAACATGCTGCGCGGGCAGCAGGATTGTTAAATGCGTTCCCTGCAGGCTTCGAACGTGCAGGATTAATCATGGATGATTACGAAGCCATGGATAAACCTATAGGAAGTTTCAATACTTATAAAGAACAAACCAAAGAGTATGTTAGTTACATAAGAACATTAGGTGATCCTACTCGTATTATGGCACATCTTTATACTTGGCACATGGGCGATCTACATGGCGGACAAATGATTAAGAAAATTGTGGAAGCACCACACTCACATTTAGAGTTTGAAGATCGTGCCGAGTTAATTAAAACTGTACGTACCATGCTGTCAGACGAAATGGCCGTTGAAGCCAACATAGCCTTTGAATGGGCAATTAAAATAATGGAATCATATGACAGCAGTTTGGGACAAAATTGAAGAACTAGCTAAAAAGTTCGAGGACAAATTTAATGCTACCGGTGAACCAATAGCAGGTAATTTAGATTACGAGTGGCATAATCAACTTTGGTCAAGTCTTCGATATCGTAGAGCACATATAGAAATTGTAGACAATAGAGAAAGTCACAATATATACATTCTACATTGTACTGTATTTCCACATTTCAACGACTCTAGTCCTATTTTTGGGTTTGATGCTGTATGCGGTCCAAACAAAATTACAGGTGCATTCTGCGATTATAGTTCAGCAGGTGATAGCACACATCCTATGATGCGTTGGTTTGCCAACGAAGGACTATATTATAATTGGGAAAAAAATAGAAACCTTCCTGAGTGGGCTAGCAGTATATTCAGCCCTGCAATGGTTGCTGCGGGTAATGTCAGAACAGGCGAAGAATTAGACAATTTATGTGAATTAGCACTACGTACATTGGATTATTACTTAAAAAACGTAGGAAATACGCAACAAGATCTAGCAGATTATCACATGGCACAGAATCGTTATTGTCACTATCAAAAACAGAATCCACACGTAATTAAAAGTATGGTTAGTATGGGTGTGGAAGAAAGTAAAATGCGTCGGTTTGTCAGCGAAGTCCTGTTTCCAGAAGTAGTATAAATATACTACTATGCGAGCAAGAGACTTTATCCTTACTGAAACTCAAATCACACTCAGCGATTTTGTATTTAAAAATAATATTTATTGGCAGAATATTTTAAATTTAATCAAGCAAGATGCAGAGATAGAAATTAAGGGCGGGGATTTTGTCAAGGTAGAAAATCCAGAATTGGTTTACAATGAATTATCTAACATTTGGGATGGAGAAACGTTTGCATCCAACGATCAAGTAAGTGCTCTTAAATCATATAAATTACCCGTTATTGGTAAGAAAAAACCCATACCACTTCAAAGCATTACAAAAACAACAGAGATTAGATTCGGTGGATCTGAGAATGAAGGACTTGCTAAATTCTGGAATATAGGAAATGTTATAGAATGTGTAATGGGTGCAGCAGTAACAGCAAAATTTACTAAACCCACTGATCAGATTAGTTGGAAAGATATAACTGATATATTAAAACAAATGAATCCAGGATCGCAGATCGTAAACACAAAAGGAGTTGCAAGTAAACTTGTTCCTTATACAGTAAGCACAATGGCATCAAATGATAAACTCACATTTACTATGAGTTTAAATACCGGAGATTTTGATGCATTAAAAATGTCATATTTAGATGCCGACACATTAAAAAAATATAGCAAACATCAAGAGATATTTAAAGCATATACAGATGCGGCTGATTATGTTAATACTGCCGATACTATTAAAACAGCAATAGATCGTGTTCAAACAGACCCTAACGCAAATTCAATAGTTATTGAAAGTGAAGGTGCAAGTCATGAGAAACAAACTAGCACCAAAGCAGACCTATTCATTACAATTGATAATAAACGCGAAAGACTATTAAGTTTAAAATCTAAAGTAACTCCGCAGGTTGGACAAGTAAGTGGTCATGCTTTTGAAAATTTAGAAGAATTTTTCAAAAGCACTTTAGGATTTGGATTACCTAAAAATTTTGCTAAAGAATTTCCTAGAGGATCATTTAATGAGGTTGGCAGTGCTATATATGAAAAAGCATTCCCTAAGGCCTATCAACATATGTTTTCGGAATTAAACAAGACACTTGCAGGACAGAGCGAATATAACGAATATAATTTTGTTCAGCAAATATATCATGCTATTCAGCACCATGCAACATTAGGTGAAGATGTTATTATTGTGTATTTAAGTCCAAGTGCAAAACGTTCTTATACAGAATTAAAAATTGGTACAGAATTATTAGAAGCGTTGAAAGAATTCAATCTGGTTCCGACTCTATCAGGTACTACACTTAAGGTATGGGGACATCCTGTTACAGATTTAGGTAGGCAAATAACCGGAGGCAAACCTCAAGAATTTGTACAATTAAGATCTTATCTGCAAAAAGGTAGCACAATTAGAAATATTATAGAAATTAAAACATTGTTAAAATCTTTAGCAGATGTTGAGATGATCAAACAAAGACAAATTACCAAACAACCAGATGAACTTGATGCCGTGAAAAAGAATGCCGGTATAACTCCTCCACCGGCACAAGATACACGTACACCGGGGATTCGTAACCAAACTCGAACCATGCAGGGATCTAAAGAGACAATGGGTCAAGAACCTATTACACCACAAGGCGTACAATGAAAAAATTAATTACTATACTAATTGCCGCGTTATTGACCACTGCGGCAATACCACAATCTACTGCTGTTGAAAAAAAGAAAACGGTCATTTGTGATGATACTAAAACAATGTACAACGAATTAGTCAATGGTGAATATGCAGAAAGACCAGTGTGGGGCGGTGAAAATGAAAATAGTAAATTTGTTTTATTAATTAATAAAAAAACCGGTACTTGGACATTCATCGAATTTGTTAAAGATACATCATGTGTATTAGGAGTTGGTGAAGGCTCCCTTATATTAGACCTTGAGAAGAAAAAACTAAGTTTGTAATATTAATGTAATATTAAAAAAATATTACACCAGTAAATATAGGTATGAAGACATACCGATCCATCTTCGTCAGTGACGTTCATCTCGGTACAAGAGATTGTAAAGCAGATCAACTTAACAATTTTTTAAAAAATAATTCTTGTGACACACTATATCTTGTAGGAGACATAATAGATGCCTGGAGAATCCAACAAAACAAATGGAGATGGAAACAGAGCCACACTAATGTGGTCCGTCGTGTTCTCGGTCATGCTAAACGTGGCACTCGTGTCGTGTATATTGCAGGAAATCATGACGAATTCTTGCGTCCGATGATACCATATGGGTTCAGTTTTGGACTCGTTGAGATACATAATCAAATAGAACATATAGGTGCCGACGGCAAACACTATCTTGTAGTACATGGAGACTTGTTTGACGGTATAACCAGACTAGCACCCTGGATAAGTTTTTTAGGGGACAAAGCATATGATGTCATTTTATCGCTTAATAGCAAATTCAATTGGATACGTCATAAGTTTGGTTTTGGGTATTTTAGTCTTAGTCAATATCTTAAAACAAGAGTAAAGAAAGCGGTAGATTTTATATTCCACTTTGAAAAGAATCTTGCTAAGTATTGTAAGAAAAGAGGATATGACGGTGTAATATGTGGTCATATTCATCATGCTGAAATAAAAGATATAGATGGTGTTATCTATATGAATGACGGTGACTGGGTTGAAAGTTGTACAGCATTAGTCGAACATCACAATGGACGTTGGGAAATTATAACTTGGACACAGGAAAACGATAATGTGGACTCTAATACTAATAGCCATGCACATAAACAATCCCGCTGATCAACCGGGTAGGATAGAGCTTGAATTTAAAGATAAAA
>Ga0209084_1000232_pt1 | contig 53820 bp, 54 predicted proteins | sample C_130820_MF_Meta_FD_187309 | JGI IMG/M metagenome (GOLD analysis project Ga0209084, IMG submission 187309) | Freshwater microbial communities from Lake Croche, Canada to study carbon cycling - C_130820_MF_MetaG (SPAdes) (version 2) | ecosystem: Environmental > Aquatic > Freshwater > Lake...
AGAATGATCCAGAAGCTGTCACAACTTGGGCTTCTGATAACGCAGTTGAGCTAGTCATCATCGGCCCCGAAGCCCCACTAGTTGCTGGGGTTAGCGATGCTCTGAGAGCAAAAGGCATCCCAGTATTCGGCCCTAGTAAAGCCGCTGCTGCTCTAGAAGGTTCTAAGGCCTTTGCAAAAGAGGTAATGGCAGCAGCCGATGTCCCAACCGGTATGGCAAGAAAGTGCAGTGATTTAGCTGAAGTTGAATCAGCTCTAGATGCCTTTGGTACACCTTACGTTGTGAAGGCAGATGGACTAGCGGCGGGTAAAGGTGTCATCGTTACATCAGATAAAGCTGCAGCTTTAGAGCATGCAAAGACCTTCTTGGATCAGGGCATGCAGATCTTGGTTGAGGAGTTTCTTGATGGTGAAGAAGTTTCTCTGTTCTTCCTAAGTGATGGTGAAACTGTTCTTCCTCTTTCTCCTGCTCAGGATTTCAAACGTGCCTACGATAACGATGAGGGACCTAACACCGGCGGTATGGGTGCATACTCTCCTCTTCCTTGGTTGCCTCAAGGTTTTGCTGCAGAAGTTCAAGAACGTGTTGCTCTACCAACAGTTAGAGAACTAGCAAGATTAGGAACTCCATTTGTTGGACTCTTGTATTGCGGACTCATCGTTACCAAAAATGGCATTCGAGTAATCGAGTTCAATGCGCGTTTCGGTGATCCAGAAACACAGGTAGTTCTTAGAAGACTTGTAACACCTCTAGCAGGTTTATTACACGAATCAGCAACTGGCCAGCTAGCAACAGAAATGGAACCAGAGTTTCTAGAAGATGTTGCAATCACTGTTGTGTTAGCAAGTGAGGGTTACCCGGTAACTTCTGCTCCTGATAGAGAGATAACTGGGTTAGAGATTAGCGATGAGCACATCGAGATTGCACATGCTGCAACAACGCTGGTTGATGGAAAACTATTTGCAACCGGTGGAAGAGTTCTCTCAGTTGTTTCAACTGCAAAGACTTTCCACAAAGCACGTAAGCATGCATACAAAGCAATTGAACAGATTCACCTAGAAGGTTCTCACTTTAGAACTGACATCGCTCTAAAAGTTGATGAGGGTAAAGATGACTAAGGATATTGCTGGTTGGCACCATGTCTATAGTGGCAAGGTTAGAGACCTCTATGAAGCAGATGATGCGAACCTTTCGCATTTGATTCTTGTTGTTGCAAGCGATCGAGTTAGCGCTTTCGATCGAATCCTCGAACCTGAGATTCCTAATAAAGGTGAGTATCTAACAAAGTTGACAAACTTTTGGTTTGAAAAGCTATCGGTTCCAAACCACATCTCCTCAGAAGTTCCAGTTCCTCAAGAGGTATTGGGTAGAGCTATGTTGTGCAAGAAGCTAGAGATGTTTCCTATTGAATGTGTAGTTCGTGGATACATCTCGGGTTCTGGATATAAGGACTACCTCGCAACCGGTGAAATCTGTGGCAACAAACTTCCTGAGGGCTTAGCCTTTGGCGATAAGTTACCTGAACCGATCTTCACCCCTGCCTATAAAGCAGAACTAGGTGAGCACGATGAGAACATCACCTTCGAAAAGGTAGTTGAGATCATCGGGGCAGAGAATGCAGCTGCTCTAAAGACCCTTAGCCTAGATATCTTCAGTAAAGCCAGCGCTATAGCTGCAGATGCAGGGCTTATCCTGGCTGACACTAAGTTCGAGTTCGGGATTGACCCTGCCACCAACCAAATCACCCTCGGTGATGAAGTGCTAACCCCAGACTCAAGTAGATATTGGTCTAAGGGTGCTTGGGATGCAGGAGATCGCAAAGAGAGCTTCGATAAGCAGATAGTCCGTAACTGGCTAGCCGCTAACTGGGACCCAACCAGCGATAGCAATCCTCCAGCATTACCTAAAGAGATAGTCGAGCAGACTAGCGCTAAGTATGCTCAACTGATTGCCCTCCTAGCCCGATAAACTAGAGGGGTTCGCACCCGCCAAAGGTGACGCCGGCGGACACAATATCTGAGCCCCACCTCAAGTTACTGGAGCGTATTTTGCCAAAAATCATCGTTGAAGTCATGCCTAAAGCAGACCTACTAGACCCAGCTGGTAAAGCTGTTGCGAATGCTCTGCAACGTAAGGGGCACTCAGAGGTCACCAACGTTCGAATTGGTAAGCGCATTGAATTGCACTATGCCACAACTCCAACCGAAGCTGATCTGCAAGCTGCTAAACAGATTGCAGCTGACTTCCTATCCAACGGTGTTATCGAAGACGTAGTCAACGTCTCAGTGGAGAACTAATCTTCATGAAGATAGGTGTTGTTACATTCCCAGGAACCCTAGATGACAGAGATGCTCAAAGAGCGGTTCGTCTAGCCGGAGCAGAAGCTGTCAGTCTCTGGCATGCAGATACCAACCTTCACGAAGTTGACGCAGTAGTCTTACCCGGTGGTTTTAGTTTTGGTGACTACCTGCGCTGTGGTGCTATTGCAGCACAGGCTCCAGTTATGCAAAGCATCATTGATGCTGCTAACGGTGGTCTGCCAGTACTCGGTATCTGCAATGGCTTCCAAGTTCTTGTTGAATCACATTTACTTCCAGGGGGACTAATAAGAAATGAACACCAACACTTCATCTGCCGTGATCAGAAGCTCATTGTTGAGAATGTTGACACTGCTTGGACCAACGGTTTCAAGCTAGGTCAAGAAATTACTATCCCACTCAAGAACGGTGAAGGTGGATACATCGCTGATGCTGAAACTCTTAACCGTCTTGAAGGTGAAGGCCTAATTGCGTTCCGTTATAGCGAATTGAACCCAAACGGTTCAGTTAATAATATTGCGGGATTAAAAAACAAAAAAGGCAATGTTGTTGGTCTTATGCCTCACCCAGAACACGCTGTTGAACCTGGTTTTGGTCCAGATACTCCTGCTGCCATGCGTTCAGGTATTGATGGTCTAACTTTCTTCACATCTGTTATCAGCCAATTGGTAAATGCATGATGACTACTTCTGTTGACACAACCAAAGATGCTAAGAAATCTCCAGATAAAGTCCAGCCATACAAAGAACTAGGTCTAAAGATCGAAGAGTATGAGCAAATCAAAAAGATTCTGGATAGAAGACCAACCAGTGCTGAACTAGCGATGTATTCAGTGATGTGGTCTGAGCACTGTTCATATAAGAGCAGCAAGATGTATTTACGTCAGTTCGGTGAGAAGGTAACACCAGAGATGACAAAGAACCTTATGGTCGGTATGGGTGAGAACGCGGGTGTTGTTGACATCGGTGAAGGCTGGGCGGTTACTTTCAAAGTTGAATCACACAACCACCCAAGCTACATCGAACCTTTCCAAGGTGCTGCCACCGGTGTTGGTGGAATCGTTAGAGACATCTTGACTATGGGTGCAAGACCTATCGCTGTGATGGATCAACTACGCTTCGGTGCAGTATCACACCCAGATACCGCAAGAGTTGTCCACGGAGTGGTCTCAGGGATTAGTTTCTACGGTAACTGTCTAGGACTACCTAACATCGGTGGAGAAACAGTCTTCGACAAGGTTTACCAGGGCAACCCTCTTGTGAATGCTTTATCTGTTGGTGCGCTTAGACATGAAGATCTAAAGCTAGCCAAGGCAACTGATCCAGGTGATTTGGTCATTCTGTTCGGTGCTAGAACTGGTGCCGATGGTATTGGTGGAGTATCTGTTCTTGCTTCTGAAACCTTTGATGCTGATGGCCCATCTAGAAGACCTGCTGTTCAAGTGGGTGACCCTTTCGCTGAAAAGGTTCTAATTGAATGCTGTCTAGAACTATACGCAGCTCAGGTAGTTGCTGGTATCCAAGATCTAGGTGGTGCTGGTTTATCTTGTGCAACATCAGAACTTGCTTCTAATGGTCAAGCAGGTATGCGAGTTCAACTAAAGAATGTTTTGCTAAGAGATGAGTCGCTAACTCCTGAAGAGATCCTGATGTCTGAATCACAAGAGCGCATGATGGCTATCGTGCCTAAAGAATCACTTAAGGCATTCACAGATATCGTCAACAAGCACGAAGTTGAATTCAGCGTGCTCGGTGAAGTTATTAAAGAACCAAGACTGTATATCAACTGGGGTGACGAAGAGATTGTTAACGTTCCGCCTAGATCTGTTGCTCACGATGGTCCCGTCTATGAAAGACCAGTGCTATACCCAACCTGGTTAGACCAACTAAATAGAGATTCAGTAATCAACAACAATCTACGCAGAGCAACCGAAGCTTCAGAACTTGCAGAACAGATCGTGCAACTTGTCTCATCACCTAACCAAGCTTCCAAGAGTTGGATTACAGATCAGTATGACCACTTCGTCGGTGGTAACACTGCACTTGCAATGCCAGATGATTCTGGAATGGTTAGGGTCTCCGAAGAAACAGGTCTTGGTGTTGCAATTGCAACAGACGCCAACGGTCGATACTGCCAACTAGATCCATACCAAGGTGCAAAGCTAGCTCTTGCTGAAGCATATAGAAACGTAGCTGCATCAGGTGCAGTTCCAGCAGCAGTTACCAACTGTCTAAACTTTGGTTCACCTGAGAACCCAGAAGTAATGTGGCAGTTCAAACAAGCAACAGCAGGTCTTGCTGATGGTTGTTTAGAACTAGGGATCCCTGTTACCGGCGGTAACGTATCGTTCTATAACCAAACCGGCGATGTTGCTATATACCCAACACCAGTAGTTGGTGTTCTAGGTGTTATCGATGATGTTGCAAGAAGAGTTCCATCGGGTTGGCAAGACCAGGGCAACAACATCTATCTACTAGGAACAACAAGAGATGAACTAGATGGTTCAGTATGGGCCGAAGTATTCCACGATCACCTAGGTGGTAAACCACCGGTAGTTGATCTAAAAGCAGAGAAAGCACTAGCTGAACTACTGCACGGAGCTTCACTACAAGGACTAGTTGCATCTGCACACGACTTATCAGAAGGTGGGCTTGCTCAAGCAGTAGTTGAGAGTTCACTTAGATTCGGTATGGGAGCCAGATTCTGGCTGAACGAAATAACTGAACGAGACAAGGTCGATCTCACCGCAGCGCTATTCTCAGAATCAACCGGAAGAGTAATCGTCTCAGTCGGCAGAGAAGACGATGTCAAGTTCGTAGGTCTCTGTGAAGCAAGAGGAATCCCAGTGCTAAGAATTGGTGTCACCGACCAATCAGGGCAGCTAGAAATCCAAGACATTGCTACCTGGAACCTAAGCGATCTGAAGAATGCTCACGGTTCAACTATTCCTGAGCTATTTGGGTAATTTAGAAATCTTTAGAAGAAGGCCCCCCTTCCAACAGGTAATCCCCATTTTGTCACTAGGTGCTGGCATCATAAAACCAACACTATATAAGGCGGGTTATGTACATACGAGATAATCTTTGGTCATTCAACACTAGAGATCTAATGCGGGCGTCCTCGTGCGAGCACTGCACAATGATTTCTGTTGCAAGGACGCTTGGTGAGTCTGGAGTACTAGCCAAACTAAAGCCTTATGAGGATGAGATTGCTGAGGCCAAGCGATTAGGTGAAGACACTTCGTTGGCACAGAAATACGGACTCCTCTTTGAAGATGCGCTGGTAAAAGAGCTTTTGCGCTCCACTGGAGAAGATGTTGTTAAGCGCCCAACTGTGGATGGGGATATTAAAGAAACTATTGAACTCATGGAGTCAGGTGCTCCGGTTATTTATCAGGGTGGATTAAAAAGGGAATTCCACGGAACTCTGTTTAGTGGACGTCCTGACTTTATAGTGCACCGCGATTGGGAATTAGGTTTTATCGAAGGCACACTAACAGCGAGAAAGCGTCCCGATGCTACTGGTGAAAAAAAATACACCGCATGGGACGCTAAATATGGAAGTCAGGCTAAACCTGCCTATCTACTGCAAGTTGGTCTTTACGTAGATGCTCTTGAGAGTCTTGGATTCAAGGCGGAAGGAGTTAGACACGGACTCATTCTTGGATCTAGAACTATCGACACCTTTGAAGAAATTGAAATCGTTCCGGCTATGCGCCTTGCAAGAGAAAAAATTGTGGCTATCGTCTCAGGTGCTATTAAGGCTGAGGAGTCGAATAACTTAGAAGAGTTTGCTCCAGGTAAATTACTATGGCACTGCCCAGCAAAAACCAATTGTGCCATCTGTGAATACCCGGATCTTTGCGCAGATGACCGGCTTGCGACGGATGACCTCGTTCAGGTCGCCAACATTTTGCAATCCCAAATCGCAAAGCTCGTTAGTTCAGGGATTACCACTATGGCAGCACTGGCAAAAGCGCGTGACGAAGACAGGCCTGATAAATTAGCCGAAGATTCCTTTAATAAAGTGAGACGCCAAGCGCAAGCACAGGTTGAAGCAAATCAGTCGGGTAAGCCTGTCCACTACCTATTGGATGATCCGATGATTCAGTTCTTACCACCAAGATCTGAATTAGATATCTTTTTTGACTTCGAAGGCTTCCCTTATTTCACTGAACGTGGTGGCCTGGAATATCTCTTTGGTAATTATGTTTGGGGAGATGGCAAGAATGAAGGTAAACCTCTAGATTCACTGTTTACTGAATTTTGGGCTCACGATAGAGAACAAGAAAAGCAGGCTTTCTCAGATTTTATGGTGTGGGCGCTGGACCGGATGAACAGAGATCCCAACTCGCACATTTATCATTATGCAAGTTATGAGGTGAGTGCTCTAAAGCGTCTGGCCCAAAGACACGGGATGTATGAGCAAGAAGTGTCCTGGCTAATTGCAACAGATCGGCTGGTTGACATGTTCAACATAGTTAGAAACTCTTTGATTATCGGTGAAGAGAGTTATTCGATTAAGAAGCTAGAGCGTCATTACAAATTTATTCGTTCGTCAGATGTGACAAAGGCCACAGCGAGTATCGATGAGTATGACCGATGGAGGGAGTTAGACCAGTTGTCTAAGCACCCAGGTATCGACCCGGTCGAGAGAGCCAAAGCCAAGAGTGAAGCAGCGCAGATCTATGCAGAACTCAGGCTCTATAACCTTGAAGACGTTTGGTCTACCAGAGAGCTTTACCGTTGGCTAGAAGGAATGGAAGGAGCGTGCTCCAAATATGGATTGCCTGAACCAGGCGATTCAGATGAGGAGGATGGGGATCGCGCCCTAACCAATAAAGAGATCGAACTAGCCGAACTTCATGCTCAAACTCAAGAACTATTCGACAAAGTTGAGGGTTGGGAATGGGGTAAAGACCTAGAAGCTGATTACAGAGCAACTGTTTGGCTAGCTCTCACACACTCAATACTTTTCTATAAACGCGAAGACGTCATGTTTTGGGCAGACATCGCCATCAAAGTTCTGATGGATGACGAGATGCTTTCTCGGGACAGAACTGCCGCTTCAATTACAGAAGTAACCGAAGTCTCGAGAGAAGTCAAGACTGGGCGAGACGGCACAGCAAAGCAGATTGTCACATACACCGCAAAGCTCTCGGATGGTGACTTCTTCATCCCGAAAAAGCGTATGAGTATCATTACCCGTTACCGGTCAGAGGGTAAGAGACAAAATAGAGATTACGGTGAGGTTGTCGAATTCTTAGAAGGGTCTTTGACCTTTACTCGACGAGTCCGAAAAGGGTCAGACAGATTCATTCCTGATGCAATCATTGACGTTACTTCTTTTTCAACTGTTGCAAAACAAAGAGAGCTAACATATCTTGCCAATGGCATCGCTAAGGCTTGGGGTTCTCCGCTCAATCCTGCTCCGAATGATCCTGCGATTATGGATTTATTAATGCGTAGACCTCCCAAGCTAAAGTCTTTGAACTCTTTACCGACTCCTGATCCGGATAACTACCTACCTTCAGTGATAGCGGCTGTTGAGGATTTGAATAATTCTGTTCTAGCTATTCAAGGCCCTCCTGGTTCTGGAAAGACTTATCTTGCTTCACGCACTATTGCTCATCTAATTGCTGCCGGTAAAACAGTTGCAGTCACTGCTACTTCACATTCTGCAATCGATAATGTTCTACAAGCCTGTGTCGAAGCTGGAGTGCCCATCGAGCTAATAATGAAAGCACAGAAAGACGCACCCCCTCAGGTGTGGGAAACCAAGGACACCTCTCCTGCCGCTACCTGGGTGCGGAAACAAGATGGTGCTTTCCTAATAGCTGGAACTTCATACTTCTTCAGCAATGAAAGAGTCCGAGAGAGACAAGTAGATTACCTATTCGTAGATGAGGCGGCACAGTACTCACTTGTTGATTGCATGGCTGTTAGTGGCTTTGCTAAGAACATAGTCCTTATGGGGGATCCGCAACAGCTTGCTCAAGTAGTTACCGCCGTTCACCCAGGTGGAGTTGAGAACTCCGCTTTAGGCCACTACATGGGAGACCATTCGATTCTCCCTCCAAACATGGGTTACTTCATTGAAGTCACCAGAAGATTGCATCCAGAGGTCAACCACGCAGTAAGTTGGTTGGCTTACGAAGGGAAATTGAGATCTCACCCGTCAACTGTTACTAACAAGATTGATGGACATGAACAGGGATTGATTACTATTCCAGTACCACACATTGGTAATTCCACTTCAAGTGAAGAGGAGGCGTTGACTGTTGTGAAGTTGGTTGAATCTCTTCACGCGAGAAAAGATCCTTCCAATGTTCTAGTCGTGGCAGCCTATAACGCGCAGGTAGATCTCATCAGGCAGAAACTGAACGACGCCGGGTTTGAAGATGTAATGGTGGGAACTGTCGACAAGTTCCAGGGACGAGAAGGCATGGCAGTCATCTACAGCTTTGCCGTATCATCCAGCATGGATGCTCCAAGAGGCTTGGAGTTCCTTTTAGACAGGAACAGGTTGAATGTTGCGATTAGCCGGGCTAAGGCCACTTGCTACCTAGTTTTCAGTGAAACCCTATTGCAAAGCCAATTTAGGACTGTTGCTGAAGTCAAAGCAATTAGCCGTCTAGCTGGGCTTCTGGAGATTGCCGCTAAATAGGATCTTTCCCGCACTCAAACATATCTACCCGGTGCTTGCAAGACTTATCAAACACAATCCAGCTACCTTTAGGCGCGGCCTTGGCAGCGTTAGCATGCTGGTCACACATGAACTCGAACTGGCCGCAAGGGCAGATAAGTCTGTGAGTCGCTTTGCCTGCACAGTCTTTATAGTCACAGGTGACGCTGAAGCTGAGATGGTCTATAAGCCTTAGATCATCTTTTACTTTGGTTCCGCTACCCGATGCTGGCATCATGGCCTTTCTTCTTTGAATAGTCTAAAAGCCCGTTTCCCGATACTCCCTGCAACGGCAGAATAGCAATGCTTTTGCCCAAGCCCTCGTTGGGGCCTTAGTTTCAGGGACGAGGTCCTTCTATTTATAGCCAAAAGACAAGGAAAACAGGGAATTAACTCAGATTTTTCCCTATTGAGAACATCCATCTTTGCAGGTAAGTTTAGAGACGTTGTGCAAAACACCGTGCGGGAACGCATCGACTGGGAGGTCACTCATGGCGGCAAAGGCATCATTTAATAACCCAAGTGTTCCGAAGAAACTCTCTTACTGCGAGATCCTCAAGATCCGCAGAATGGGTCGACGCGATGCAAAGAAGATGCAGGGGCTGAAGGACTTTACTCGCACCCAGGCCATCAACGAATTTGAGTCTTTCTCACAGCGCGGAGAAATCGCACTAAATGACTGGCTGCTTAGAGTCTCTTCTCCTTACGTGACTGGTAACTCAAGAATTGAAGCAGAACTAGACCTATTGTTTGTGAAGATTGACAAGCAAAAGGCGAGCATGGGTAAGACCGGTCGCGAACAGAAGGCTGCCACTCTGCGCCTAGCTGCCCTCGAGCAAGAGATGTCTGACCTAAGAAGCCAATACTCTTCAAACAAGGAAACCGGTCTTGCACTTATTAGACGTGCTGATGAAGTTAAGCCTCTCTGGGAAAACCTATACAGACTAAAAGGTTCTATTTACAACCAGTCCAGAGCTAGAAAGCTCAAGGCAGATGTTGAAGCAGCAGCAGCTGAGTTGCCTGTATACAGAGTTCACCCTTCAGTCGAACTGGACCAGTTTGACAAAGAGCTTCCAGAGAGAAAAACCAAATAACCCATGGCTGACCTATTCTGGCGCATTCGCGTCAAGAGGAGAGCTCGCAAGATTCTGCTAGCGCTTCCAGATTTACCTTCAGATATCGATGACAACGTTTTTATCGCTTTAGGTACACAAGCAGCTGAAGCTGACAAAAATTCAAAAGCCTACGACGAATTCCTGTTCTCCGAAGAAGGCTATGAGCAGATGCCTTATGAGGACAGCGTACAAGAAATACTGTCCTTGCAGCAGGCCAGAACTCCTGAGCGTAAGGGACGTGCAGAACTCCCTCTTCGAATGGTTATTGAATACATCGAAAAACTCATTGAAGTACACAAACGCCATGTTGTTGATGCTGAAGCAGAGCGCGACGCGATCAAGCAGCAAATTGTTGAGGAATCAGAGATTCTTACCGGTTCTAAAAAGGGTGAGCATGGCGGTTTTTGGGAAGGAGTCGCTCCTGACACCACTTCACGATGGAAGCACATCACAGGCGTGCTTAGAGAATGGGCAACTTTAGTTCTCGTTGCTGCAGCTGATGCTTTGGTTGTCTTCCTCTCGCTAAGAACTATTACTAGCAACCAGGATGAGGCTCTTATGCTTTCGGCTCCTGCAATTGGTGTTCAAATTCTTTTCCCACACTTAGTCGGTAAGGCTATTGCTGACGCTAGAAGCAAAAACTCTAGAAGCGTCAAAGACTGGATTATCGCTGGTGTAGTAATGGCCGCTTGGGGAGGCTACGTCTACGGTATGACAGTGCTTCGTTTCAACTTGATGATGGACTTCTACGTAACCCGATACCACAAACCGATGCCTGATGACATCCAGATTGCTGTCTTTATTTTCAGCTTGTTGATCCTTATCGGTCTTGGTCTTTGGATTTTGATTAGGTCGATGAATAGCAACCCTCACAAAAGCCGATACTCACGACTGCTATTTGTTTACTTCAACAAGCTACGTGCACTCAGAGTGGCAGAATCTCGTCTACAGAAGACTGAAGCTGATCTTGAAGCCAGCCTGAAACAGCTAGCTGCTATCAGTGAGCAGTGGGACAAACGCGCAGCCAGCTACCCTCAGGTGGGCGAATCAGCCAAGGCTGTCTACAGAAGAGCCTTGGTAAATCAACAGGGAACCCCTGTCTTCACAACTGAGTACTTGCCCGAAAGTAAATTCAAAATCAAGAGATCTAGAAAGCAGAGCAATGACTAGCAGAACCAGTCACAAATTTGCGGCGCTTGCACTAGTGCTTCCCCTTTTTCTAACTGCCTGCGGCGGTGGCAAAGTGATTTCAGCAGATGGTCTCATCGTGAAGAAAGATGACTCACACGTTTACTGCGCGCTATCAGTGCAGAAGTCTCCGGCTCTGATCCCATCTCAGACTGTCGCCATCCTTGCCCCAACAGATACATTCGTTGACTTTGAAACAGTTATTACAGCTTCAGAAACCGAAGTTAAGGCAACTCTTGGTGGTTCACTGCCTAAAGCCCAATTGAAGGAAGCTAAGGGTAGAGAGTTTTCTGTTGTGCTAGCCGATGGTAACCCTAGAATGCTGTCGAAACTTTCCGTTCAACCAATGGGTGATGCCGAGTACGACATCACCAGTGCAATTGACAGCACCTTTGGAATATTTAGACTTGCAAACAATTGCGCAGCAGGTGGTTTCAAGCGTCCAAATGATCAAGTTGAAACCAAGCCGGAAAGCAACATCCTTAAATCGCTTAGCATTGCTGCGGATCAACTGACAATCGCTTCTGGCCCCAAAAAAATCTTCATTCTAGGAAACGGCATTCAGACTGCTGGTGCAATTGAGATGCAGACTTTAGGTTCATTCCCAAAGAGCAAAACAACAGCCACTCTTTTGGCTAAGCGCCTAAAGGCCTCTGGCGAAATCCCAGATCTTGGTGGTGCGGAAGTTTATTGGTACGGATTAGGCCAAGTAGACGGCGTTAATCAATCTCTCTCTGAGAAGTCGAGGACTTCTCTTGAAGCTTTCTGGAGAGAAGTAATTTCTCTGGGCCATGGCAAGCTGATGGAAGTTTGTGGCCAGTGTGGAGCAGGCAGCCCACATCCACAAGCTGTCAAGGTAGCTCCAGTTGTGATACCTGAGTGCAAAACCAGATTGTACGAATCAGATGGTGTGGAATTCAAGCCAGACTCCGCTACCTTTACAAGCATGTCTGAAGCATTAGCTTCCGCTAAATCAATTAGTGCAGCATTCAAGAGCAAGGGTTGCGATGAGATCGCTGTTACTGGATATGCCGCTGCCGGTGTTGATAAACCTACCTATGAAAAAAAGAAGAAGTCTATTGACGCTATCAACAAGACCTTGACGAAGAACCGCGCTGCTGCTTTCGGTCGCTTGATTAGACAAGCAGGATTCTCAGGCCCAATTGTTTCAGTCGGTGGAGGAACCTGCGGCTCTGAGTGGACACCATCAGGCAAGGTTGACCTAGATCTTCAGAAACTTTGCAGAAGAGTGGAAGTCACAAACTAATGGCTAAGAAGCCAGGTCCTGGCGTTTCATTCAAATCCTTGAGGAGACGCAGGCGTGATACCAACGGTATCTGGGGTCACCTCGCGAATGAAGATTCTTTCAACATCGGAACCGGTCCGCGCTGGGGTCTTCCTAGTTGGGTACTTCCAACAGTTTCCATCGGGGCCCTAGCAACACTGGTCATCTTGTGTTTCCAGGTATTTGACTTGCAAAACCACAAGTTCGATGCAAACGATGTTGTTGCCAAAGCGCGTTCCGCGACGTTCGAAGTTTCCTGCGGCGATGCAGGTGGAACAGCCGTTGGAATCAATGTTCCAGTTCCAGATGGCTATAAGACAGCGGTGTTTTCAGCTGCCCACATCTTTGATGACTGTAAGCCAGGCGACAAGATTGACGTAGTCTCTTCAGGCAAGACTTACACTGGTGTCCTGTTTAGGAAAGATCCAGTTGGCAAAGTTAACGAAGACGAACTAGATACTATCTCTGACATCGCACTCATCTACATGAGAGCAAAGTTGCCAACCCTTGACCCAGCCCCCTCGGGCCGAGTTGGTGATTGGGTCGTTGAATTGGGGAACCCACTTGGCGAAGTGAACTACGCAACCTTCGGGATTATCACCAAAATCACCGACAGTGAGTATTACACAGACGCACCAACGAACCATGGAAACAGCGGTGGACCTCTTCTAGATTCTGAAGCTAGAGTTCTAGGGATTGTTTCATGGGGTCGTCTAATCCCAGAAAATGAAATTGACTCTGGTAACAAATCCAATATTCTTGACGCTGTAAACGGAATCTCAGCTGCAAAGAGGCTGAGTAACGCCTGCGCAATCATTTACTCTGCAAGCCCTAAGTGCCCGTTCTCCAATTAGAAATTTCTACTAGTCATTTGAGAGGAAATAAAATGAAATCAACGAAGTCACTCGCTCTGAGTGTCGTTTTAGCTCTATCCCTGGCACTGTCTGGTTGCTCTTCCCCTAAGGCTAAAGTCCCAGACTTATCAGGATCTGACCTGTCCTCAGCTAAGACTGTACTAACAAATCTTGGTTTCGTACCGACAGTTCAAGAGATTTACTCAGATTCAGTTGATGAGGACTTAGTCGTGAAAACTAAGCCAGCTTTCGGGACAGAAGTAGATCCAAACACTAAGGTCACAATCATTATTTCCAAAGGCCCAAAGACCGTTTACTCGTCTGACTCGCAACTATCTTGGACTTACGTTTCATATGGAGAAGATACCTGGAACTTTTCAAATCCATACATTGAAGAGGGCAAGCTGCACGTTGATTTCACCTCTGTTAAGTTGATGGCAAATGTGAAGTGGAAAGATGACCTAGATAATGGCCATGGATTCGGATTAGCTTCTATCACCGACACCTTTGATAAATCAATCCCGTTGCAGATTAATTGGGATAGACAATATTCAAGCTACGGGCAAAAGCAGAGTTTTGAAGTAGTTGTCCCTGTAACCGACCTTGAAGTTCAAAAACCAACGAACCTCTACATGAAGCTTTACGCTTATGTGAATGGTTCGGACGAAGAGATCGCTATCGATCTAAGTATCACCTGGTAGCAGTTTTTTAGAAGAAATCTTGAGACATTTCAGCCAAACGGTCAATACGATCATCTGTTGCCGGATGGCTTGAGAACAATCTTGAGAACAACCCCCGCCTAAATGGGTTGGTGAAATACATCCCAGCCGTGGCGATATTTTTTCTTGCTGGAGGCTGGCTAAAAAGTTCCATCTTGTTTAGAGCCGACATCAGTGCTTCTGGATGCCTGGTCATCAATGCTCCGGTTGCATCAGCAAGGTACTCACGCTGTCTGGAGACTCCATTCATAACAAGTGGACCAATGATTGATGAGATGAGCCACGCCGCGATTCCAACGAAGAACAAGATAATTCCCAGAGGGAACATCAAAATGCTGAGGAATACTCCTCGATTACGTCGCTGCCCGCCTCTCGAGCTCCCAAAAATGCCAAAGATAAAGAGCCAGCAGAACTGAGCCAGTGCAGAAACAGCCCCCACTAAACCAAACACGATCAGCTTCACTCTGGTGTCATAGTTCTTGATGTGAGCCATCTCGTGAGCCATTACACCTTCAAGTTCATACTTCTCGGTGATCTTTAGAAGGCCCTCTGTTGCGCCAACGTGAGCGTGAGCTGGGTCTCTGCCAATCGCCATCGCGTTGATTGACTCATCGGGGATTATGTATACCTTAGGCATCGGCATACCCTCACTGAGGGCTAGGTTCTCAACGGTCCTCCAGAGCCTCGGATGTGAATCTTTATCGATCCGAATACCGCCGGCTAGGCCCATGGCCATGCGAGCTGCAGCGAAATACTGGACCAAGGTGAAAATAGAGATAAAACCTAAGAGTGACACACCTACCCAGATGTTGTCGGTGATCCAGGAAAGCCAGGCTGCCACTCCAGTAAAGAAGGCTATGAATAATCCAATGATTATGACTGTGTTTCTCTTGTTTCTAGCGATGGCGTTATACATCTAAACCTTCTTTCGGGCTAAGACCAATATAGGCGCATACTGACTGTTTGGGAACATACCTATAGGAAATAAATGGCCTCAATTAGCAACGAAACCCCAGATAAAATCCAATCATGAAGAAATTTCAACACTTTCTAGAGATCTTTATCTTTGGGGCCAGATGGCTACTAGCTCCCCTATACATCGGTCTAGTCGGTGCTTTAGGTCTATTGCTTTGGCGCTACGGTATCGAGTTCATCTCCCTTGCCAAGCACATCAACAGCGAAGACGCTCACGACTTCACATTAGATCTCTTAGGGCTGTTGGACTTAGTCCTACTAGGTAACCTTGTCATTATTGTTCTTTTCGCAGGCTACGAGAACTTCGTAAGCAAGATTGAAATTGCTGAAGGATCAACAGACAGGCCTTCTTGGATGGGAACTATCGATTTCAGTGGTCTAAAGCTCAAGCTAATCGGATCCCTGGTTGCTCTATCGGTCATTGAACTACTTAAAGACTTCATTGAACTTTCCAAACTCGAGCACGGGGACGTCAGTCAAGGAACAGTTTGGAGAATTATCATTCACCTGACCTTCGTAGTCTCCGGTGTACTCTTCGCAGTGATGGATCGCTTGAGTGAAATCGGCGGTAAGCACACTTCAGGCGACTGAAGTTAGCTTTTCACTAAAACCAAAAATAGTACTCACTGGGTAACTTAAGTAATCTGCCCATTCTGTCAATTTTGGTTCACGCCACTCATAGTCTCTCGCGACCTGTGCGATGCATGCCCAATAGAAAACTGTGACTAGATCTATCGTGAGATAGTTTTTAGTTTCATCTTCAAAAACTCTGCCTAGTATTTGTCTAAGTAGTTGTGGCACCTGGGCTAACCCATACTCATGCAGCGTATCTAGAATAAGCAGTTCAACCTGATTGGCCCTGGCGTAATTCCAGCTAGCAGAGGAATCGGATCGTCTTAGCAAATTGCTAACCGCTAGTGCCTTTCTAAAGCTCGCGCTATCTATAGCGAGCAGCAGCGGTTCAAAGCGCTCTAGCTCATAGCCAACTAGCCGTAAATCCAGAATGTCAGGGTAATAGAGTATCCCCGCTAGGGAACTACGGTTAGCCGGTGGATCAAGGCGAACTTGGTCCTCTGGCTCACTGAAATCCTGCATAAACCAATTGTCCTATGTCGGCAGTAGGTTTAGAGCAACCAATACACAAGGGGTATAAAAATGGGAGCTATTCTCGGCGGTTGTTTCACATTTATCTGTTTGATGTTTCTACTAGCATTCTGCATTCAATATCCAGCCATCTTCTGGGGAATTGTTGCGGTGTTTGTCACGGCTATTGTTCTTGGTCTAAGGGAAGGTTTTAGACAAAAAAGAGAGCGTGAAGCTGGTGGCCGCGGCCCAGGTTTTCTAAAGGCTGTTCCAGAGCTTGATGAAGACGAAGAGGGCGACATCCGTCACCACTATGGCTATGACGGAACCCCTCATAACATCTCTAGCCCTGAAACTATTCAGAATGAATCAACTTCGTTTGGCGATGACGATGACGAACATCGTTAGCCAAGCATGTCGTGCAACACGATAGTTGCATCTCGAGCTGGACCAACACCAATAGCTGAGATACGGCATTTGCTCATCTTCTCTAGCGCTCTAACGTAGCCCTGTGCGTTCTTAGGTAATTCTTCAAAGGTTCTGCAACCTGTGATGTCTTCTTCCCAACCTGGGAAGTTTTCATAGATTGGAACTGCGTGGTGGAAATCAGATTGTGAAACAGGAACTTCTTCAACTCTTTTACCATCAACTTCATACGCAACACAAACAGGAATTTGCTTGATACCGGTCAGTACATCGAGCTTGGTTAGTACAAAATCAGTTAGACCGTTGATGCGAGCAGAGTAACGAGCTATCGGAGCGTCATACCAACCACAGCGGCGTGGACGACCAGTTGTAGTTCCATACTCGTGCCCAGTCTTACGAAGTAGTTCTCCCCACTCGTCGAACAACTCTGTCGGGAAAGGTCCTGCACCAACACGAGTTGTGTATGCCTTAACAATTCCAATGACGTTCTGGAATAGCCCAGGGCCAATTCCAGATCCAGTTGCAGCTCCACCCGCAGTTGCGTTTGATGAAGTAACGAATGGGTAGGTTCCGTGGTCAACATCAAGCATGGTTGCCTGGCCACCTTCAAACAAAACGTTCTTGCCTGCTTCGATAGCTTGATGTAGTTCAAGTGCAGTGTCCGCAACATAAGGCTTAAGACGCTCTGTGTATGAAAGCAGTTCTGTAACAACTTCTTCAACCCTGATTGCAGCACGGTTATAAACCTTGCTTAGCAACTGGTTCTTCTGAACAAGTGCTGCTTCAACCTTTTGACGAAGAATTGATTCATCGAAAAGATCTTGAATACGAATACCAACTCGGTTGATCTTGTCTGCATATGTTGGGCCAATGCCTCGACCAGTAGTTCCAATTGCACGCTTGCCCAAGAAACGCTCAGCTGTCTTATCAAGAGATACGTGATAAGGAGTAATGACGTGTGCGTTAGCTGAAACACGAAGACGACTGGTGTCGATACCTCTCGCATTCAGAGCATCTAGTTCTTCAAACAAAACATGTAAATCGATTACGACACCGTTAGAAATAACTGGAATAACGCCAGGTGTCAAAATACCTGAAGGCAGTAAGTGTAGTGCGTATTTCTCATCACCGATTACAACTGTGTGGCCTGCGTTGTTACCACCATTGAACTTAACAACATATTCGATATGTCCAGCCAACAAGTCGGTAGCTTTACCCTTACCTTCGTCACCCCACTGAGCTCCTACGATCACAAATGCAGGCATGGCAATCTCGTTTCTAATTCAGGGGACATTGGGCCAAAAGGCACATGCCAAGTTTACCCGAAGACGTGTTGCTGTATCCATGCGTGCATAGTTATAGCCGCTGCAGCTGAGGCGTTTATGCTCCTGGTAGAGCCAAACTGGGTGATTTCTAGCACTACATCGCTGGCTTCAATAGCCTGTTCACTGAGACCTGGGCCCTCTTGGCCAAATAGGAACACGCAGGATTGAGGGAGTTTGTATAGCTCTATCTTTTGGCAACCTGGGACGTTGTCAATCGCAATTATGGGAAGGTTCTCTGACTTGGCCCAAGCTAGGAAATCTTCAACTGTTTCATGGTGTCTAATATGCTGGTAACGGTCAGTAACCATCGCTCCGCGTCTATTCCAACGCTTATTACCGATGATGTGAACCTCTTGAGCTAGGAAGGCATTGGCATTTCTAACTATTGAGCCGATGTTTAGATCATGTTGCCAGTTCTCAATAGCAACGTGGAAAGGATGTCTCTTCAGATCTAGGTCAGCAACAATAGCTGACATCTTCCAGTAACGATATTTGTCAACGACGTTCCTGGTATCCCCATTGGTCAACAGGTCAGCGTCATAGATAGATGCAGGTAGCTCTGACCCTTCAGGCCAGTCCCCTTGCCAAGGACCCACTCCCCAAGTGCTTAGCTCGTGACTTGGGTTATTTGTCTGTTCTTTATCTGACATCTACTCAAGCCTAACTTTGCTAAAGGTAAAGTAGAACCATGGCTGAAAGAAGAAAAATCGAATGTTGGCTCACCGACATGGACGGTGTGTTAGTCCACGAAGGTAGAGCGCTCCCTGGAGCTGCTGATGTAATAAAGCAGTGGAAGGAAGAAGGCCTTAGGTTCCTAGTTCTTACCAATAACTCCATCTATACCCCTAGAGACCTTGCCGCCAGGCTAAAGGCCACAGGCCTTGCCATCCCGGAAGAAGCCATCTGGACCTCTGCCCTTGCCACAGCAGACTTCCTGCACTCCCAGAAGCCAAAGGGAACAGCCTTTGTATTGGGTGAAGCAGGTCTAACCACGGCTATGCACGAAATCGGTTATGTCATGACCGATGTGAACCCTGACTATGTAGTTCTGGGCGAATCAAGAAACTTCAACTTTGACTCACTTACTAAAGCAATCCGTTTGATCAACAACGGTTCAAGGTTTATTGCCACCAACCCAGATGCCACCGGTCCTAGTGCGGAAGGCGTTCTGCCTGCAACAGGTTCTGTTGCAGCGCTGATTACAAAAGCTACTGGTAAAGACCCATACATCGTTGGAAAGCCGAACCCAATGATGTTCCGTTCAGCGATGAACAAAATAAATGCTCACTCAGAATCAACCGGCATGATTGGTGACCGTATGGACACCGACGTAGTTGCCGGTATCGAAGCAGGTCTGTACACTGTCCTAGTGCTTACCGGTATTGCTGATGATGCTGAGATTAACAAGTACCCATTTAGACCAAATGAGATTTTGAACTCCATCGCAGATCTACTCAACTAGTTCTTAAAACAAAAAACGGCTGTCCTTTTCGGGCAGCCGTTTTTTGCAACTTGGAGAGTTATTTAATCGTGAACACCTTGGTTAGAGTCTTTCCGTTTGAAACCACCTTTACAGTGATCTTTCCCTTCTTGACTGTGTAGCTAAGCACCTTAGTTGCAATTGTTGGCTTAACAGTGACCTTCGATCTACCTGTGATAGTGATCGTTGATGTCTTGCCAATTGCGTTCTTGATGGTTACCTTGATTGTGCGACCGCTAGCAGTTGCAGTAATCGAAGTTGGTAGAACCGGTGCAGGCTTGAAGTAATGTGCTTCGAATACAGGATCGTTTGAAGATACACCTTCGCTAGTTGCAGTAATTCTTGAGTACTTTGCACTCGCATCGGTTGGCACTGGGCTAATTGCAGAAGCCGGGGCTCTCTCGCCTACAGTATCTGAGTTGTTTAGCGCGAATACTACAGTTCCAAAAGCATCTGTTGTGCCGGTAAGCACCAGTTGATCTTCAGTTGTCTTGGTTAGATTAGCTGCAGTTGTAGCTAGAGAGTTGACTTTGTATGCAGGAGAGTTGAAGCCCCTGTATGCATCGCCGTAAAGCCCTGCTGAAACTTTGGCATTCGAACCAGAGTCGGCTAGATTGATCCGAACCTTCACTGGAATGTTACGTGCCCATGAACTGTATTCGTCACGCTGTGTAGCTTGGACAACGATGGTTTGCTTTGAACCAATTGTTACGTAGGCCTGAATTGCACTCTCTCCAACAATTGAATTCTCTTCATCAAGATAAGGAACTGCCATTGTGAGCTGGGCTTCGGTTACAGGGTCTTCGCCTGTTACACGGTCTTTACCCACCAACATTGCGTGGCCTCCAACTGCAATTGCTCCAGTTGTGGCATTTTCAAAGGAGAAAGTTGTAGCAGTCACCGCGGAAATTGTGTACGTTCCGCTGTAACCAGCTGGCTCTACACTGTCTACGATCACCGACTGACCCACTCTGAATTTATGTGCAGAAGTGGTGCTTAGCGTTGCTGTAGTCCCATTACCTGGTGAGCGCTGCACAGTTCCATCAGTTGTAATTACTCCAGTCGTTGAATTTTCGTACGTAAACGTTGTTGGCGACGGTACCGCTGTAACTTCATATGTTCCTCGGTAGCCTGCAGGGGAAACATTGTCAATCGTTACATAATCCCCTACTGATAATAGATGAGGGACAGTGGTTGTGAAGGTGACATTGGCCCCGTTTCCTACCCCCTGTTGACGCTGCAGTTGCATAGTGCCAGCAAGTGTAATGTTTCCAGTAGTCGAGTTTGAGTAACTGAACGTAGTGGCAGTAGGTATAGCCGTAACTTGGTAGGTACCTTGGTACCCAACAGGTGAAACACCACCGAGAGTAACAGAATCGCCTACAGATAGACCATGCGGACTAGAAGTCTTAATAGTGACTGTACCCGAGGAAATAATAGGTGTCTGCACAGGCACAACTACAGTAGGGAATAGTTTAGGCACGGTTGCGACCACGGGAGATTCGGCTACATAAGGTAGTGGATCAAAGTAGTGCAACTCAACAAAGTCAACTGTGTCTGTCTTCTCGGTGTGCGTAACAGTTTCACTGATTACCTGAGGGATAATCTGGCTGTAACAGTCTTCGCTTGCCTTTGTAGTTGTGTCATGAGGAGTGTCTGAGTTTAGGTGAAGCGGTCTAGGGTTTAGCTTGCCGCCGTATTCTTCACAGTCAGTTGGCGATTTAACAACGAAACTAACGTAGCCGTTGACGTCAGTCGTAGCCTTGACAATTCCACCATCGCTAGGACCACCTGTGTTAGGTCTGATGCTTGTGCCGTTCACATAAATGTGTGCATTAGAACTCGAGTAACCTTTGTTGGCTCGAAGCTTTAGCTGTGTAAATGGCATCGGAGCACCCTTTGAATCGGTGACAAGGTAGGTGAGGGTTGTAGTCATGCCGAATGGCACGTAAACCTGGTTGAAGCGGGTGCCAACTCCGAACCAGTCACACAAGATGGTGAATTCTTCTTCAAAGTCGGTGCGGTGCACAGAGTTTTCATCAGTCAGCACTGGGCTAACTAGTCGGATAGTGTCTAGGGGGTGATCGTTAGCGGTCTGATCATCAACCGGGTAGTCACACTTGTCCTTTGCCTGAGCGGGGCTTGAAAGCGCACCGAAGCCAACAAGCACAAGAGCGCTAGTGATTAGCAGGGCAGTAATTCTTCTTAGGCTAACTTGCATTTCTTATCCTTTATTTAGATTAAGTTGTGTTTCCCAGAACTGTTAAACCTATAAAAATAGATTGAATCTCTAGCGGAACAGGTTATAACTGAGCTGATATTTCAAGGCTAATCTCTTTCAGGAAGCCGTGAAAGCGGTTTCGCGAGTAGTTACCAATTCGTTATTTATGCCTAAGCGCTCTCACGAATTATTAGTTGGGTAGGCAAAATGATTGGCACAGGCTCTTGGCCATGGAGCTGAGCGATTATTAGCGATCCTGCTGCCTCACCCAGCGCAACCACATCTTGGCGGATGGTAGTTAGAGGTGGTCTAGAGGTCTGCGCGATAAGAGCATCGTCAAATCCTACGATTCGAACATCATTGGGAACAGATTTTCCAGCTTGTTCAAGTGCCGTGATAGCTCCCATAGCCATAAGGTCGTTGCTGGCAAAAATGCCATCTAGGTCTGGATGCTTTGCCAGCAAGGCGGCTGCATGCTTCTTTCCAGATTCAAAACTGTAGTCACCCTCACAAACCAGGCTTTTAGCTGGGACCTGACCGCTCTCGCGGTATGCCTGAGAATAACCATCTAGACGTTGCTTTGCTGCAGTGGTTCCAATATCTCCAGTAATGATGCCAACTCGCTTACAGCCCTGAGCCATCAAGTGCTTTGTAGCAGCATAGGCACCACCGAAGTTATCGGTGTCAACGAAAGGAATGTCTAGGTTTGAGTGAGGGGTCCCTGTGATGACCAGGGGTAACCCTTGTTTCTTCAGGTTGTTGACCAATGCGTCGCTGTGCAGGACAAAGAATATCGCTCCGTCCACCTCACCTGATTTTAGATAGTGAGCAACTCCACCATCGAGTGAGCCAACTGGTGCAACCATGAGCACCGTGTGGAGCCCGTTTTCTTGTAATACTCTGCTGACACCGGAGGTTACTGTTCCCCAGAAAGGGTCACTGAAAACTGAGAGTTCATCATCGATAACGACGGCAATTAGCCCAGTTCTACCTGAAGCTAGCGCTGAAGCAACACGGTTTTTCTTGTAACCAAGATCGTCAACGGCATCTCTAACTCGTTGTGCACGATCTGGGTGGACACTCTCGTCACCGTTCAGTACTCGGGATACGGTTGCCTCTGATACGCCAGCGGTCTTGGCGATTACTGCATAGGTGGGGCGCGCTAAAGGAGCCATGCTGCCCTCCTCCCCTTGATGCCCTAGTTCTTGGAGACGCTGTCGAGAACAGCGCCGTTGCTCGCAATAACCCTACTGTAAACCTGTGCTGAAAGTTTCGGCGTTCTCTGTAATGTTTCAAAATTGATGTGAACGATACCAAATCGTTTCGCGTAACCCTCTGCCCACTCAAAGTTGTCCATAAGTGACCAGTAATAGTAGCTCTTAACAGGTGAACCGGCGTCGATGGCCCGAGAAACGGACTCTAGGTGGCTCAATAGGTAATCAACACGTCTCTGATCGTTCACCACACCTTGCTCGTCTGGCTCGTCATCGTAGGCAACACCGTTCTCGGTGATTGCGATGTCGCTAATCTCCGGCCAAGAATTGTGGATGCGAATCAAAAGGTCGCCAAGACCTGCCGGAGTGATTGGCCAGCCCATGTCGGTGTGAGGACCAGGCGATGTGCCATCGGAGTTAATTGGGAAGACGAAGGTTCCTTCGTTCTTCTCTACCTGCTCTGCAGTTGGAGTGTTTAGGAATGAGTCTGAGTAGTAGTTGACCCCTAGGAACTCTGAATCAATCTTTAGCTTTTCCATGTCTCCCGGCAATACAACTTTCGCAAGTTTGTCGCCATAGAACTCAACTAGGTTTTGTGGGTAGGTTCCGTGCAGTTGGGCATCGATCCACCAACGGTTGATATTTGAATCCCAGTAATCACGAAGCTGGAGAAGATCTGTATTGCTTTCATCAGAGACTCTGTAGTTGGTCATGTTCAAAGTTATGCCGCTACGGATCTCAGGTCTAACTTCGCGAAGCGCACGAGTGGCTTCAGCGTGAGCTAAAGCTGTGTGGTGTGCAACAGCAATTGAAGAGTCTAGATTTTTAAGACCAGGCGCATGAACTCCCCAGAAGTTGCCCAACCAGGTAACACACCAAGGTTCGTTGATAGTAATCCAGTTAGCAACGCGGTCACCGAAAGCCTCTGCACAAACAGTTGCGTAGTCTGCGAACTGCTGAACGATATCTCTATTGGCCCAACCGCCTTTGTCCTGAAGCACCTGAGGTAGATCCCAGTGATACAGAGTTGCAGTTGGTTGGATACCGGCTTCTAATAGGCCATCAATCAGACGGTTATAGAAATCGATACCTTCTTGGTTAACTTCTCCTATGCCATTTGGCATGATTCGAGGCCACGCAATTGAGAAACGGTAGGTCTGCATCCCAAGATCTTTCATGATCTGGATGTCTTCCTGGTAGCGGTTGTAGTGATCACAAGCTACGTCACCGGTGTCACCGCGAACTACCTTGCCGGGAGTCTTAGAGAAAGTGTCCCAGATGCTGGCGGATCTACCGCCAACATCAAACGCGCCTTCTACCTGGTAAGAAGCTGTTGCTGAACCCCAATTGAATCCTTCTGGAAAACTCATAACTAACCCTTCACCGCCCCGTCCATAACACCGCGAACAAGTCTGCGACCGACAAGCACAAAGAGGATTAGCAAAGGAACAGTTGAGAGGAACGCTCCACCCATATTCAAAGAGTAGTCAATTGCATAATGACTCTTGAGCTGGTTGACCGCAACCTGGGCTGTGAGGTTATCTGGATCTCGAAGCACAAGTAACGGCCAGAGATAATCGTTCCAAGTTGCTAGGAAAGAGAATAACCCGAGGACGAAACTGCTCTGCGCGATGATTGGCAAAACGATGCTCCAGTACACTCGGAAAACTCCGGCACCATCGATGCTTGCTGCTTCAAGAAGCTCGTTAGGGATTTGCGCGTCAATGATTTGCCGCATCCAAAACACACCAAAGGCAGTAACCAGTGCTGGCACAATCAATGCCCCAAGTTGATTTAGAAGCCCAATTTTGCCAACAAGGATAAACAGAGGAATGATTCCGAGCTGGCTTGGCAACATCATTGTTCCAATGACGAATAGTACTAAGTAGCGCTGTCCTTTGAAATTCAATTTCGCGAATGCAAACCCTGCAATGGCCGAAAAGAACACCTGCGCAACTGCGACTACTGTTCCAACATAAACGGTATTCAGGAGGGACTGATTGAACGTGGGAGCAGCTTCATAAACGTTACTGATCACCGTGAAAAATCGATCTCCGGGAATTAGAGTCGGCGGGATTTTGCTTACCGCATCGGATGCATTAGACGCGACAATAAACATCCAGTAGAAGGGGAAAATTGAAAGCACGGTGAACATTACTAGTACAAAATAGCTTCCGATACCTACTTTTTGCCAGCGTGGCTTTTTGTTTGGCTTCACGAGCGTTGTCATTTGGTATCACTCGAGATTCTCTTAGTTAAGAAGAAGTTGATTATTGAGACAATAATCACTACAACAGTGATCATGATGCCGATTGCCGCCGCGTAACCCCATTGAGAGCCAATAAATGCGCGATCGTATAAGTACAAAGTCAGTGTCTTGAACTGTCCCGCATCTCCTCCGGAAAATGAGCTGCCAAGTGTTAAAGGTTCTGCGAAAACTTGCAGTCCTCCAATAGTTCCTACAACTAGCACAAAAGTGATTGTGTTTCGAAGTCCAGGTAGGGTGACATAAAAAAACTGCTTGAACTTGCTAGCTCCGTCTAGAGATGCGGATTCATAGAGCTCACCTGGTATCGCCAACATCGCTGCTAGGAAAATCAAGGCGTTGTAACCTGTCCATCTCCAAATGATCATGGTTGCGATTGCGATGTGACTCGGGAAAGATTCCTCAATGAAATCAACGTGGGGGAAACCAAAAGCTCCAATAACAACATTGATCATGCCAAAGTCACGGCCAAAAAGTTGACCAAACACGATTGCAACGGCCAACACCGAAGTGATGTTCGGAACTAGCAAAATCGTTCTCCAGAAAGTTGAACCTTTTAGAAATTGCCTGTGCAGAACTGTAGCCAAGCCAATAGACATTAGAAGCATTGGGATTGTTGACAGCAGCCAGATTTCAAAAGTGTTGCTCATCGCCAGCCAGAAATCTGGATCTTCCATGAGAATTTGGAAGTTTTCCAGTCCTATGAAATCTTGCGTACCTAGTGGATCCCAATTAAAGAAAGCGATGTATACCGAATAAATGATTGGTGCCAGGCCAAAAATAAGAAACATGACGAAAAAAGGTGCAATGAACAAATATCCCCATTTGCCGTTTAGAGATAACACTGCATTTGGATTATTTTGTTTCTTTAGTGGCTTAGGCTGCTTCCAAGGCGATGGTGCTTTCCTCTTAGCGCTCACAGCTGGCTGAGTCATTAAACTGCTTCCTCAAATAAAAAATTATTGTAAAAAGTTATCTACATTTTCTGTCAATAGCAGATATGGCACCAGTGAATGCTTTGCCGGCGTCTTTTTGCTTTTTATTAATCACTAGAGAAAGCGCGTTTCCGAATTCTTGATCGATGCATCGATCCTTAATCCCTTCATAAATCGGCTTAAGATTCTTGATGCCGTCGGCATATATTTTTCCAACGTAAGCGCCGTTAAAGAATTCATCTGCCTCTCCTGTGAGCTTTTTGTTGGTATAGAGAGCTTTTGTAGAAGGGAAAATGCCACCGAAAGTCTTGTCTGTGAACATCTTTAGCTGCTGATCAGGGGCTAGGTACCAGGTGATGAAATCCCAAGCTTCTTGCTTATGCTGAGCTCCCGCAGGAATAGTCAACTGGCTACCTCCTTGGTTACCTCCACCCCCTGGAATTGTGGCGATATCCCACTTGCCTGAAGTATCAGGTGCAAGTGTCCTGATGTATTCAAGCATCCATGCTGGTGAAAGGATTACTGCAAATGTTCCATTCAGCATTCCGGCTCTCCAGTCAGAAGAGAACTGACCGATTCTGGTTCCAATGCCGTTCGCGTCTGCCTTCAGGGTCAGATCAAAAGCTTTGCGGATGGCGGTGTTGGTCTTGTAAATAGTCGCGCCCTTAGCTCCGTCTTTCTTGTAATACTTCGCGGTTCCTTGATTTAGGTACGCTGCGTAAATTGAACCTACGTTGTCCATGAAGCCTTTAGGTGACGTTTTTGCCTTGGTAAATGCAGACTTATATTTAGGCAACGCGATTCTTTTGGCATATTCCTTGCCAACGCTAATAAATTTGTCCCAGGTGTTCCACGATTTAGAAACTTCATCACGCTTATAAGGCATGCCCACAATCTTGAACATGTCCCATCTATAAGCTACTTCGAGGCCTCCGACGTCAGTAGGGATGCCAATTACCTTGTTATCGTGAGCGACTCCTTGGGCCCAGCGCCAATCTAAATAATCCTTTTTGATGTCTGTAGCTGACTTTTTCCCTACGGTCGTTTTCATAGTGCGCAAATCTACAAAACATTGGGACTTAGTTTTCCAGTAACCGGTGTATTGGACCTCGATTGCAGCGACGTCAGCGTTACCAACACCTCCAGATGAACACTCAGTCACTAATCTAGTTTGCAAAGCGTCCAGCTCAGTTGCCTTTTGTTCCTCAATTTTAATCTCTGGATGAAGTTTTCTGTACTCAACGATCAAAGTGGGATTTAAGATGTCCCCAAAGTAGGCGAATTTAACAACAGTGCAACCGTTGCCATCGTCCTTCGCGTCTTTACAGTTAATAGTGAGAGCTTGCGCTGGTGAAAGTCCGCCTAAAGAGCCGAAGGCAAGTGAAGCACCGACTAGAAGTGTCAAAGTCTTGATCGAAAGCTTTTTAAAATTCATCATGGTCTCCTAAAGTGATTAACTGTACCCCCCAGTGAGTGTTGTGCGACAACCACTGGGAGGTCTACGTCCTGTTATACAAGGTTAGTAGTAAACTGCGAAAGCGGTTTCACAGATAGAATAAGTTAATCCTGAAAGCGGTTTCTGCGCAAACTGGTAAGGGTATTGGCGGGCAACCGTTACCAAAAAGTAATAATTGAAGATTTTAGCAACATAGACTGAAATTTAGGACGGTACAAAAATGAGTTTGAGAAGAACGATTTCTTTCTCCCTAGGAGCGCTTCTAAGCCTCGTCTGTTTACCGATTGGTAGCGCCGCGCTTGGGCAAACTTCAACCCATACGGCTGCCGTTAAGGATCGTGTTCTTTGGTCGCAGCATTTCACCGGTAAAGCCGGCACGCGAATAGACACAAAAAACTGGGAGTACGAGACAGGTGGCGGGGGCTGGGGTAATGGCGAACGCGAGTATTACACAAATCTCTCCAACAATATCTCTATGGATGGGGCTGGCAAACTTGTCATTACCACTAGACAATTGAGCTGGGATAATCCAAAGCACCTAAAAATGCTTGCAAGTTGTCGCGATTGTGTGTACTCAAGTGCCAGGATCGTAACCCGTGACAAAGTTGGCTTTAAATATGGCCGCATTGAAGCACGCATCAAGACTCCTGTTGGTGTCGGTATGTGGCCGGCTTTCTGGATGTTGGGTGTTAGTCGTTCAACTTGTAATGGTTGGCCTTCATGTGGAGAAATCGACATCATGGAAACTAGAGGAGCAGAGGTTTACCGTTCTGTTAGCAGCCTCCATGGTGATGGATATTCCGGTGGCGAAGCTATCGTCCACAGTTACTTCTCTGGCAGCACTCCAATGACGGATAACTTTCATGTCTACCGAGTTGACTGGTTGCCAAACCGCATTTGTTTCTACGTAGATAACGAACTACTTGATGGTTGTGACACTGCATCTTCAGTGAAACCCTACTCGTGGGCGTTCAATGCAGAGTTCTACATGATCTTGAACCTAGCTACCGGAGGACAATTCGACGGTGGAAGGTTGGACGAGACTATCCCTAAAGCTGAAATGAAGATTGACTGGATTAAATATTCAACCTTGCAGGGCAAGGGTCAGCTAATAAAGCACTAGCGAAGATCTAAATCATCTAACGAAACTGCCGTTAGATATTTATAACCCGCATCTTCAATAACTTTTTGCGCTCCGGTGTCTCTATCAACAACTGTTGCAACAGCAACAATGATTGCACCTGCTTCTTCCAACGCTTTAGCCGCAGCTAAAGGAGATCCTCCAGTAGTTGATGTGTCTTCAACAACAACTACCCGCTTACCTTTAACATCAGGTCCTTCAACCTGTCTGCCCATACCGTGAGCTTTGGCTTGTTTACGAACAACAAATGCATCAATACCTCTACCCCGTGCAGCGGCCTGGTGTAAAACTGCAGTTGCAACTGGATCGGCACCCATAGTCAAACCACCAATTGCATCAAACTCTGTAACACCATTGGCGTCAAGGAGATCTAGCATTACCTGGCCAACCAGAACAGCTGCTTCATGGTGCAGTGTTGCTCTACGAAGATCAACATAGTAATCAGCTTCGATGCCACTTGAAAGAGTGACTCTGCCATGCACCACAGCAAGTTCTTTAATTAGTTCAATAAGGCGGGGCTTGGCAGCAGAAGAAAAGGTCATGCCTTAAGTTTAAACAGTGCGCATAGCAACTCATAACGTTAACTCAATTAGAACCCGTGTTTCACGTGTAGTGGACTGGATGGTGAGAGCCGATATCGATGTGCTAGCAATGCAGGAGATCAAGTGCAAACCAGAGCAGTTCCCCATGCAGCCCTTTATCGACGCTGGTTATCACGTCGTATTACATGGTCTAAACCAGTGGAATGGTGTTGCCTTTGCTAGCAAGATACCTGCCGAGGACGTGGAAATAGGTTTTGCCGATATGCCCGGCTTTGGGCCAGAACTAGCTCAAGAAGCCAGAGCTATAGGTGCAACATTCAATGATCTACGACTCTGGTCGCTATACATTCCTAACGGTAGAACTCTTGACGATCCGCACTACGAATACAAGCTCAACTGGTTAGACAGGCTAGCTGCTGCATCTGCAGAGTGGTTAGAACATGACCCTAACCAGCCGCTTGCCCTAATGGGAGATTTCAACATTGCACCATTGGACACAGATGTTTGGGACATGGATGACTTCATAGGTTCAACACATGTCTCCCAAGCAGAACGAGATGCCTTTGAAGCATTCGAACAAATTGGATTAACAGACGTAGTTCGACCACTGGTTCCAGATGGCTATACATACTGGGATTACCAACAACTTAGATTCCCTAAAAACGAAGGAATGAGAATCGATTTCATTCTAGGAAGCGAAGCATTCGCAGAGAGAGTAACCTCAGCAGAAATAGTTAGGGACGAACGTAAAGGTGAAGGACCTAGCGATCACGTACCTGTTGTCGTCGAAATCGACTAATAAGTTTTAGTCTCACTGCAGAAACTATTTATCTCGCCAAACCTCAACAGCGTTAGATTTCTTAGGACGCTTACCTGTAGGCAAACTGATTGTTCCTGAATCACCGACTGCGAATACTCGGTTTCCAGGTTGACGCATCGCTAGCTCTTCAACAAGACGTTCCAGTTCAACAACACGTGACTTTAGATCGACAGCTTGGTTTTCTAAGTCCATGATTCTTTTGATGGCAACAAGTGAAACACCTTCGTTAGATAGCTTTGCTACCTCAACCAACTGAGTGACATTGCGCAGGGTATATCTTCTGCTCTGTCCAATTGTTCTAGAGGGCTTTACCAAACCCATGCGGTCATACTGTCTCAGAGTCTGCGGATGCATGCGAGCAAGCTCTGCGGCCGCTGCAATAGTCAGAATGGGTGCATCAGGATCGATGTTGTTCATTACAACAATCCTGCACGGTTTAGTAGATCTTGACGAGGATCTTCATCAGGTAATGCTTCCTCGAATTCCTTTAGAGCCTTAGCTGCCTTCTCGCTGATGTGAGTTGGCACAAGAACCTCAACAGTTGCTAGCAGATCTCCAGTTCCCTTAGCTGTTGTCACACCTTTACCTTTAACTCTTAGAACTCTTCCGTTAGGAGTATTAGGAGCAACCTTTAGCTTTACTGGATCTCCACCAAGAGTTGGAACAGTGATGGTTGCGCCTAACACTGCTTCAGCAAAAGTAACTGGAACAGATAGTCGTAGATTATTGCCATCACGAGAGAACACTGCGTGTGGTTTCACAGTAACGGTGATGATCAGATCACCATTGGGTCCACCGTTAGGTGAGGCTTGACCTTTGCCACGTAGTTTGATTTTCTGACCATCAAGAACGCCGGCCGGAATCTTCGCATTAATTGCAGCCATGCCTGAGTATTCAAGTTTGATGGTCGTGCCATTTACCGAGTCAATAAAAGCAATCGATGTTGTTGCAGACATATCTTGACCTGGCATTGGCCCACCGAAACCACCAAAGCCTGCTCTGCCGCCAAAGAGGTTTGCAAAGACATCTTCAAAGCCTTGAGATGATTGTCCAGAGCCGCCGGGAGCTGTGAATCTAGCTCCACCGCCCATTGCACGAAACTGGTCATATTCTTTGCGTTGATCTCTATCAGAGAGCACAGAATATGCTTCAGAGATTTCTTTGAACTTAGCTTCAGCTGCAGCATCTCCCTGATTTGAATCAGGGTGATACTTCCTAGCTAGCTTGCGATAGACCTTCTTGAGTTCAGCTTCAGGAACATCCTTAGTCACGCCAAGGATTTTATAGAAGTCTTTCTCTAACCAATCTTGACTTGCCATGAATAACTACTTCTCTTCTGGAATGAAAACTGCGACCATCGCTGGCCGAATTAGTCTGTCACCTAACTTATAACCCTGTGAGATGACATCAGCAATTACATTCTCTGTTACATCAGGTGATGGTGTTTGCACTAGCGCGTTGTGAATCTCAGGATCAAACTTCTCACCCTTAGCACCAAAAACAACAAGGCCGAATTTATCTCCACCGTTACGCAGTTTGTTTAATACTGCTGCAAAGGGTGAACCTTCTAGATCACCGTGTGATTCAGCAAGAGATAGATCATCGAATGCAGGTAAGAAGGCTCTGATTACTTCTGCGATAGCCGCATTTCTAGAAACATCTCTATCTCTTTCAACACGAGTCTTGTAATTCACAAACTCAGCTTGCAGTCTCTGCAGATCGTTTAGCAACTCAGCTTCTTTGCTAATCGGGCCAGTTTCTTCAACTAGATCTTGGAACTCAGCATCGATAGGGTCCTGAGGTAAGTCAGTGCCTTCAGGCACTGACTCGTTCTCTTCGGACATTACTTCTTCTCTTCTTCTTCGACTACTTCAGCGTCAACAACATCTTCATCAGATGCAGGGGCTTCGCCAGCTTCTGCTTCTTGTGAAGCAGCAGCGTAGATGGCCTCGCCTAGCTTGGTCTGTGACTCAGATAGCTTCTCGATAGCGGCTTTTATTGCATCAAAGTCTTCGCCAGCAAGAGCCGTCTTTAGGGCATCAACATCAGTCTGAACTTCTGCCTTTACTTCCTCAGATAGCTTCTGGTCGTTGTCCTTGATCAGCTTCTCGATTTGGTAAGCAAGCTGTTCACCCTGGTTACGAGTATCTGCTTCTTCACGACGCTTCTTGTCTTCAGCGGCGTGCTCTTCAGCATCCTTAACCATTCTTTCGATGTCTTCTTTAGACAATGAAGAACCACCGGTGATAGTCATTGACTGTTCCTTATTAGTTCCCTTGTCTTTAGCGGAGACGTGAACGATACCGTTAGCGTCAATGTCGAACGTAACTTCGATCTGAGGAATACCACGTGGAGCAGGTGCGATACCAGTTAGTTCAAAGTTTCCAAGTGACTTGTTGTCCTTAGTGAAATCTCTCTCACCCTGGTAAACCTGAATTGAAACTGCAGGTTGGTTATCGTCAGCTGTTGTGAAAACTTCTGAACGCTTGGTTGGAATCGCAGTGTTACGTTCAATCAACTTAGTCATGATGCCGCCCTTGGTTTCAATTCCAAGAGATAGTGGAGTCACGTCAATCAATAGAACGTCTTTACGCTCACCCTTTAGAACACCAGCCTGCAATGAAGCACCAACAGCAACAACCTCATCTGGGTTAACGCTCTTGTTTGGTTCTTGACCACCGGTCAAAGTCTTAACAAGTTCTGCGACCTGTGGCATACGAGTTGATCCACCAACGAGAACAACGTGAGCAATATCAGAAACTTTAATGCCAGCTTCTTTGATTACGTCGTTGAATGGCTTACGAGTTCTCTCCAACAGATCGTTAGTCAGTTGTTCGAACTGTGCGCGGGTAATGCTTTCGTCCAAGTTCGCTGGACCATTCTCAGTTAGAGATAAATACGGCAACTGGACGTTAGTTGACATTGACTGCGAAAGTTCTTTCTTAGCCTGCTCTGAAGCTTCCTTTAGACGCTGCAGTGCAATCTTGTCTTTAGAAACATCAACACCGGTTGTCTCCTTGAACTTCTTTACAAAGTGCTGAACCAATCTGTCGTCCCAGTCATCTCCACCGAGACGGTTGTCTCCAGAGGTTGCTTTTACCTGGATAGTTGAAAAGCCATCGTCTTTACCAACTTCAAGAAGCGAAACGTCGAAGGTCCCACCACCTAGGTCGAATACCAAGATTAGTTCGTCTTCTTTACCCTTATCCAAACCATACGCAAGAGCAGCAGCAGTTGGCTCATTGATGATTCGGAGAACGTTAAGTCCTGCGATTTCACCAGCTTCTTTTGTTGCTTGACGCTCTGCGTCATTGAAGTATGCAGGCACTGTAATAACAGCGTCTGTTACTGCTTCGCCTAGATAAGTTTCTGCATCTCGCTTTAGCTTCATCAAGATACGAGCTGAGATCTCCTGTGGCGTGTATTTCTTACCATCAACATCAAAGGTCCAAGCAGTTCCCATGTGACGCTTAACAGAAGCAATAGTTCTGTCTACGTTGGTAACGGCCTGACGCTTAGCTGTTTCACCAACAAGCACCTCACCATCTTTAGTGAATGCAACTACCGACGGGGTGGTGCGGAATCCTTCTGCGTTCGAGATAACGCTAGGCTCTCCACCCTCAAGTACGCTAACTGCGCTGTTGGTGGTTCCTAGGTCAATACCTACTGCACGTGCCATATCTTTGTTCTCCTTGTTTATGGTCCGCCCCTACTGGGCCGCAACCGTTGTTTCTAAGGCCCAAAGTTGAGCCTTCTTGACTCAAGTTTACATAACCCCCACCTAAAGTCAAGAAAAACTTGATAACACCCGGCTCAAGTTCGCTCACGGCTAATTGTTGCGAAACCTTGCCCCCGAAATCACAAAAGATGCGCCAATGCCCACCAAACTAGGCACTATGACAACTACTAAACCAATCTCTAAACACGCTACCTGGGCCTGGATGCTATGGGACTGGGCTGAACAGCCTTTCCCAACCATCATGCAGACCTTCATTTTTCCGATCTTCCTTGCGTCGGCGGCGGGGGCGGTTGCCGCTAGCTGCACAAACCCCGATGTAACGAGCAATTTTGATACCCAATTGGGCTGGACTACGACTATCTCCGGAATTGCCTTAGCTCTGATAGCCCCTGTATTGGGCCGACGAAGTGATGACCATGGCAAGCGTAAATTCTGGCTACTAACCAACACATACATTTTGGTAGCGCTTATGTTCGCTGCTTTCTTCATACAACCTAAACCTGAATATGTTCTAGCTGGGTTGGTTATATATGGAATCGGTTCTGTTGTCCAAGAATCAGCTTTTATTAACTACTACGCGATGTTGAAACAGGTGACTACAAGCAAGAACATCGGAAGAGTTTCAGGCTACGCCTGGGGTCTTGGTTACGTCGGTGGAATCTTACTTCTCATAATTACTTTGTATGGATTTATCCAAACTGACAGCCCGCTCTTTGGTTTACCGACTGAAGATCAGATTCCAATCCGCTTCGTCTTTGTTCTCTCCGGTGTTTGGATGTTGCTGTTCTCAATTCCCTTGATGCTTTTCGTTCCAGAAATTGAAGCTAAAGCCACTGCGAAGAAAGTTTCAATTATCGAATCGTATAAAGCGATTGGTAACCAGCTGAAGACACTGCGTAATCAAGCACCTGAAACATTAAAGTTCCTAATCTCGAGCGCAATCTTTAGAGACGGTCTCGCTGGTGTATTTACCTTTGGTGCTGTTCTCGGGTCTCTCGCTTTCTGTTTTGAAACTAAAGACATAATCATGTTCGGTATCGCAGCAAACTTAGTTTCTGCACTTGGTGCCGCAATCGGTGGTCGCATTGATGACCGAGTGGGTAGCCGCAATGTGATAGCCGCTTCACTCATTGGATTAATAATTTCAGGAAGCGGAGTGTTCTTCTTCGCCTCTGGAGGCAAAACAACGTACTGGATTTTTGGGTTATTACTTTGCCTCTTCGTTGGCCCTGCTCAAGCTTCAGCCAGAACATTCGTAGCAAGATTTAGTCCTGCGGGTAGAGAGGGTGAGATCTTCGGTCTCTACCAATTCACTGGAAGAGCGGTTAGTTTCTTGAGCGGAACGATGTGGGCAGCTTCAATCACAATTGCGCACACTTTCCTAGGCGTGAAGAACGCAACTATCTGGGGAATCTGGGGGCTACTGATTATCTTGGTAGTTGGACTAGTGTTACTTCTCCGCGTTGATTCAAATCCTAAAGTTATTGAATAAAGGTTAAAGAGGAATGGCCCGTCTAATGACGGGCCATTTACTTTTAAGTTCTATTCGCTTTGCTCTAGCGGTTCGTTACCAACGTCTGTTTGGTAGAAGTTTAGGTATGAGCGTGATGCTGTTGGCCCACGTTGGCCTTGGTATCTGCTGTTGTATTTCGCTGAACCGTATGGGGTTTCACTAGGGCTTGATAGCTGGAAGTAACAGAGTTGACCGATCTTCATGCCTGGCCATAGTTTGATTGGCAAGGTCGCAACGTTAGATAGCTCTAGGGTTACGTGGCCTTGGAAACCAGGGTCAACAAAGCCTGCCGTTGAGTGGGTAAGGAGGCCTAGTCTGCCAAGAGAAGATTTACCCTCTAGTCTTGCTGCGATGTCATCAGGCAGGGTAACAAACTCGTAGGTTGAACCTAGAACGAACTCACCTGGGTGCAGGATGAATGGCTCATCTGCTTTGACTTCAATAAGTCTGGTTAGATCCGGTTGGTTCTCAGCAGGATCGATAAACGCATACTTGTGGTTGTCGAAGAGTCTGAAGAACCTGTCTAATCTGACATCCATGCTGGATGGCTGTAATAGGGACATCTCTAGTGGGTCTAAGCCAATCCGGCCTTGTTCAATTTGTGCGCGAATATCGCGATCTGAAAGCAACATAAGGAAAAGGTTACCCTGAGATACAGGCTCAGTGCTGTTGCTTGTTGGTGTGTAAGGCAAAATAGAACCTATGCGCGATAAAGAGGGAAGAATTAGTCCGCCGGAGAAGATCAGAAGAGTCTTCGAGGGTGAAGCTGAAGCGCTCAGCCAGGTCCCTAAAAATAAGCGTGGGCCATTAGGCGCTGCTGTAACTCTACGACTAGGCCACCTGTTCTCCAGATGGCTAGAACGAAACATCGATACCGACTGGCACGGCTCAGCTCCTCAGTTGATGTTGATTGCCATCCTGGTCAGACACAAGACACTGACTATGGGTGAAGCCGCTGAACTATTAGATGTCACTCCAAGAGCTATTACCAGACTGGTTGACTCTCTAGAAAAAGAGGGTCTAGTAACAAGACAGGTAGGGCCTCACGATAAGCGTGTGTATTTGATTTCTGTGACAGCTAAGACAGAAGCATTAGCTAAACAAATGATGCCTAAGCATGAAAAGAAAATGTCTGAACTGTTTTCTGTTTTCACAGATGCAGAACTACTTGAATATCTTCGACTAAATACGAAGCTTGCAGAGCACCTGAAACGCTCTCTCAGCAAGGACTAGTGTTCTAGTCCAACCTTCTTCTGCACCCATTTCATCCACTTAGGTGCATACCAGTTAGCATCACCGAACAGTCTCATAAGAGCTGGAACCAACAGTGCTCTAATTACTGTCGCATCCAGCAACACTGCAAAGCCAACTCCAAGACCAAGCATCTTCATGATGCTCACTCCGCTCGAAGCAAAAGCAAAGAATGAAACTGCAAGCACAAGAGCAGCTGTTGTAATGATGCGACCTGATCTTTGCAGACCAACAGCAACCGACTCTGTGGTGTTTAGCCCTAGATCATGCTGTTCTTTGATGCGAGAAAGCAAGAACAACTCATAGTCCATCGACAAACCAAAACTAATTACAGCAACTAGTACCAACGATGACGAATCGATCGTTCCAGTGGAAGCAAAATCACCGATAAGCCAGTGAAGGTTTCCGTCCATAAACACCCAGACTAAGAAACCCATGGTTGCGAACAGCGAAGCAAAATTTAGGATTACTGCCTTGATAGGCAAAATCAAAGAGCCGGTGAAGAGGAACAAGAGCACCATCGTTGACAAAATAATCCAGAGCGCTGCCCAGGGCAGGTTAGTAGTGATGGCGTTTAGCGCATCGGTGTAGACAGCTGAAGAACCACCAACAAGAATCTGATCGAAAGTACTAGAAACAGATCTGATGTCATTGGTAACAGCTTCACCCTCAGGGCTTCTAGGTTCAACATCAGCAATAGCGACAATTCGTGTCCAGGTGTTCTTTTCATAAGCGGTGAAATAAGAAGCGGTGCTTGGTACTAATGCACCATTTTTGAATATACCTAGATTGGTCTGCACTCGAACAATGTGGTCGTGCTTAGATAAATCGGTGGCGTAGGCAGTTATTTTCTCTGGGGTTGCGTTATCAACCAGAATCTCAATCGGAGAGCCTTCTCTTCCATCGAAGCGGTCGCGAATCTGATCTGTAGCTAGTACCACTCGGTTATTGGTTGGCAGAATGCGGTCATCAACCTGACCTAGCTTTACGTTCATGCCAAGGGCTGCGAGTGAGCCAAGCGCTAACGCTGATGCCAGGATGATGGCAACTGGTCTCTTCATTACAAACTTGGCAAGTTTTGACCAAACACCTTCATCTTTTTGTGGACGGTGTTTGAATAACGGCCACTTGTTGATGCCGTCTCCTAGAAGGTTTAACATTGCAGGCAATGCAATTAACGCTGCTCCAACGGCAATAAACACCGCAACTAACCCTGCATATGCAAAAGACTTCAAGAAATACTGCGGGAAGAAGTTCATAGATATCATTACCAGTGCAACTGTGACACCGGAGAAGAATACGGTTCTTCCGGCAGAGAGGACAGTGACTTCAACTGCTGTCGCTACGTCCTGATCTTTTGCTCGCTCTTCCCTAAATCTTGAAACCATTAATAGTGCGTAGTCGATACCCAGACCTAAACCAAGACCAGTAACTAGATTCACCGAGAATGTGGAAGTGTCAGTGAATAGAGAAGCCAACCAGATAAAGAAGAAGGAACCGAGAATGGTAAGGCCGGCAATCATCAACGGCAAGCCAGCTGCGATTACGGAACCAAAAACAAAGATCATAAGAAGAAGTGTTATCGGAACAGCAACAGACTCCGCTGTAGTCAGATCACCTTCAATGGTGTGATTAATCTCACTGGTAATTGGTCCCCAGCCAGCCACATAAATAGTTGCACCAAAGTGATTTCCACTAAAGGTGTCCTGTATCTCTTTCGATACCTCTGCTGTCTTAGATCCCTCTTCTAGCTTTGTAAAGAAATAAACTGCTGTCCCGTCCTTAGATTTCAGAGTGGGAGTTCTACCAAGTGAGTAATAAGAAGATACTGTTTTGACACCGGTGGTCTTAGCTAGTTCTGTAGCAAGCAGGTCCCCGTTTGATGATGACTGCACATCATCAACACTTCTGCCCATGTCAACTACCAGAACTACCTCTGGATCAGTCTGACCAAAGTCTTTGACCAGCATCTGAGTAACTTTCTCAGAATCACTGCCTGGGTCGTTATAGCCGCCACCTTTTAGGTTGCCAAACGCTTGGAAACCACCGATAAGGGAAAGTAGTACTAAAGCAATAAAGCCAAAGAGGGATAGTTTGCTGTGTCGAATGACAAAATTACTTAGAGGTCTCATATACCTCTAAGTCTAAATTGTTTACCGAGGAAAGAATAGGCTGTGCAGGGAATCAACAGGAAAGCGTCCTTCTATTTCGTTGTCGCTGCCATCGGCTTAGTTACCGCTTGGTATTTCAACACAATCGCAATCCTCCGAGGCGAAGACTTCTTTGGTTCTTGGTTTGGCAATGATGCGGATCTAGTTCTTGCCTGCGATCTGTTGCTAACTGCTTTCGCCGCAGTTCCTTTCATGATTATTGAGTCAAAACGAATTGGCATGAAGCGCGTCGGTTGGTTTATTGCAGCTGGTTTTATCTCAGCAATAGCTTTTGTTTTTCCATTCTGGTTGGCAATGCGAGAACTCCACCTTGCTAAAAAGAACTAGCCTGTGACTAAATCCCTAAAGGGTTCTCAGTAACAAGAGATCTAGCTCCACCCATAAACTCAATCACTGCAGGATCTACTTGAATATCTTTCAACCTGATGGGCTTGGTTAGGTATAGACCCTCTAAAGATCTCACTCGACTAAGCGCAACATAGGTATGACCTGAAGAGAATGCTCCAGCACCCATATCTATCGTTACTTCGTCGTAAGTTTGCCCCTGTGACTTATGGACTGTGACAGCCCAAGCCAAACGTAAAGGTATCTGTCTAAATTCTGCCAATACTTCAGGAACGATGGTTTCAGTAAATTTGCCGGTGCCTTCGTTGAATTCCTCTTCGATGAGGTATCTAACCTTTTGCCAGGTGCTAACCCCAACTGTGTGAATTTCATTGTCAGCTTCAACCAAAACATAGTTACCCTCACCAAAAGAAACGACTTTGCCGATGGTGCCGTTGACCCAACGCCAACTCATCACACCTTCAGAATTCTTTACCGGCTTCTGATCATCGTTCTTGATGAACATCACCTGAGCACCAACTTTGAGATGCAGTTCTGATTCCGCAGGAAGGGTATTTCCAAAAGCGCTGGCATCACCGGTGCCAAAAGAAGATTTGAAAACCCTCTCTTCGGTTTGCAATAGTGCCAAACGATTTGAATTCACGGAATCAACGATGTTGTTGATGGTGGCTAAACGGATGATGCTGTCGTGCGGTGGAAAACGGTTCCCCGCTTCATTTATGCGATCAACCATCTCTTGGCTAACTTCACCAACTCTGATGGCATTCAGAATTGATTTGAATTCAGGGTCTCGCTGTCTAAATATTTCTATAAGTTCAAAAATCTCCATGCGTTCTGCTGACCAAACCTTGGCATCAAAAAACCACTGTGAGCGGTATTCCATTTCAACAAGCTTTTCTAACTCTTCGCCTCGAGCTGGCACTGGAGCTAACTGATACGGATCTCCAAACATGACAATCTTGCAAGCACCAAAAGGCACCTTAGGTTTTCCTCTCGCTGCCCTAAGTGCAACATCGATAGCATCCATCAGATTTGCAGAGACCATAGAAACTTCATCGATGATGAGCATGTCTATTTCTCTAAGAACTTCTCGAGCTCTTCTGCCCAGATGCCTTGCAACATCACCTGACGTTAGCGCACCAAAAGCAAAACCAAACAGTGAATGGATTGTGATGCCGCCAACGTTGTATGCGGCGACTCCGGTTGGGGCACAGACAACAACTTTTTGTTTAGTGTTGTCACGAAGGTAACCAAGCAGTGTGGATTTACCAGTTCCCGCACGGCCAGTAACGAAGACTGTCTGCCCATCTTTCTCGATGTAATCGAAAAGGGCAAGCTGTTCCTTGGAGAGTTTTATTTCAGACAAACTTTTACCTTGAATCTTCTTTGCGTTGGGCTAGAGCGTCAAGCATACGGTTGTATTCCGACAAATCCTCGTTGCCACTTCTATCACTGGCCCGATCTAGGCGCTTTGCATCTCTGTCATCGCTTCTGGCCCATTGGATGGCAACAATAATCGTGAGTGCAGCCGTTGGCAGTTCACCAATACCCCAGGCAATACCGCCACCGGTCTGCTGGTCAGCTAACGGGGTCTGTCCCCAAGTTCTCCCCATAGCTCCAAACCAATCCGCGAGCAGCAAGGTGTCGCCGGTCATAAGCGCTAAACCGAAGAAAGCATGGAAGGCAAGGGTGGCAATCAGGAGAATCAGTCTTTGCGGATAACCAAAGCGCTTAGGGCCTGGGTCTATCCCGATAAGGGCCTGAACGAATAGATAGCCGGTAATGACAAAGTGCACGATCATCCACTCATGGCCGATATGTTCTCGTGTTGCCCAGCTGAAAACTGGGGTGAAATAAAAGACGACAAGCGAACTGGCGAATAGCACGGCCGCTACTATCGGATGCGAAATGAACTGGGCGTACTTAGTGTGCACTGCCCAGAGCACCCACTCCCTAACTCCACGTGAATCATCCTGACGTTTGACTACTGCCCTGGCTAATAGCGTGATTGGCGCTCCAGGAACTAACAACACCGGTACCCCCATGGTTAAGAGCATGTGCGCAAGCATGTGCGCGCTGAAGAGATATTGTTCATAGGCATTGAAGTAACCGTTGGTGACGTAGAACAACAAAGCAATTCCTGAAAGCCAGGAGATTGTTCTTGCTGGTGACCAAGCATCGCCGCGACGTCGCAGTCTCAATACTCCAGCAATGTAAAAACCGGCAAGTGCTAAACAAACTAGCAGCCAGATTAGATCTGGTTTGAAAGTCACAAACCAGGTTAGAACAGTTGGTTCTGGTGGAAGTTTCGCGCCTGTGAGAATTTCAGCTGGGGTAAGTTCACCGGCTGGGTAGTCATTTACGGGGGTTGGCGTTCTTGCAAGTGCAGTTCCTAGGCCCATTGCAGTTCCAAAGATAACTAGCTCAACTAGAACCAAGGCCCTAAAGGTGTTTGCTTTTTCTTTGAAGAACTTGACGATTCTAGTTCTGTAGATTGCACCTAATGTTCCAAGTAAAACTAGTGAGAGTGTCTTTAGTAGTGCTACCTGGCCGTACCCGGTTGTAAAGAGATTGGTGAGTGTCCCGATTCTGATTTGTGCAGAACTAAAACCGGAGACGGCGACAAGAGCAAATGCAAACATTGCCAGAGTCGAATAACGAGTAAGAATAACTTTTTGATTTTCAACGTCAACAGTTCTAGATTGCGCTATCGCAAGCGCAACAAAACCACCAACCCAAACACAAATTCCAACAAGGTGAAGGCCTAGTGCGTTTACAGCCATTGAGTGCGAAGCACTGCCGGCAGCGTGACCACTTAGCGCAACCGGAATCAAACTTGCTAGACCTATGGCAGCACAAACGGCAGCACCAAAAAGTTTTCTAACAAAGAGGATCAGAACTGCTAACACAAAAGCGGCTAACACGTTTAATGACAGCATCTGCCCCAATTGAATGTCTGTAAGGAAGATATAGAACTGATCGCCAAACTTCTGATCAAGGGAAAGTGGAGAACCAGTAATTGCTAAATAGGTTGCAACTAAATAAGCAGTTCCTGCTAAGGCCCACACACCTGCGCTAACAGCAGCGGATAACAACACTTTGCTAAAAGCCTTAGTGTCTGAGTCAAGTGCAAATGCAGTAAAGACCAGTGAACCAATAGTCACAGCTTCGGCAATGTCTGAAAGACCGCGCAGCGAAGGTGCACCCCAACGAAGTAGGTCACCGACATCACCTAGTTCGCTTGGAGCTGCAGCTCCACCAACAAACATTCCAACAATAATTCCCAGTGCTAAACCGAGAGACAGCAAAGTAACAGCAATTGCTAGCTTTGTTGTTTTAGTAGTGGACACTCATCAAGCCTAAGTTAAAGCAAAACGACGCACCGAAGTGCGTCGTCTGCTTGTGTAACTTGAATTACTTAACTGCAGCCTTTAGCTTGCTACCTGCAGACACCTTTACGGTGTTTGATGCAGCAATCTGGATGGTTGCACCAGTCTGAGGGTTACGGCCTGCACGAGCTGCGCGGAAACCCTTCTCTACTGACAACCAGCCTGGGATGGTTACTTTGTCGCCCTTGGCAACAGTTGTTGCGATGATCTCGAAGAAAGCGTCAACGGTACGGTTGACAGCAGCCTGTGATTCACCGGTGTGGCTTGCGATTGCGGCGACTAGGTCGCTCTTGTTTAGTGCTGACATTTGGTCCTCCTGGACATTCAAAGTGCTTGACGGGATGTCGGTTTCACCCTATACGCCTAAACCCCGCGTGTTTATTAGGGTTTCGGCGTGTTGAGGATAACTCTTCCAAAGTTTTTCCTGTGAAATAGCGGTTTTGGGCCATTTAAAGCAAAAACCGCCATCTTTCGACAGCGGTTTTTGAGAAAACTTGGACTACCAAGAAGACTTGGTGATACCCGGCAGCTCACCCTTGTGAGCCATGTCGCGAAAACGAACACGTGAAACACCGAACTTGCTAAGCACACCACGAGGGCGGCCATCGATAGCGTCACGGCTACGAACACGTGTTGGAGATGCGTTACGAGGAAGCTTCTGAAGACCTAGACGGGCCTCTTCACGCTGCTCGTCGGTTGAGTTAGGGTCAACCAAAGCCTTCTTTAGTGCTGCGCGCTTGTCTGCGTAGCGTGCAACAACGATCTTGCGTTGTTCGTTACGGGCAATCTTGCTCTTCTTAGCCATTTCTAGCGCTCCTCGCGGAATTCAACGTGCTTACGCACTACTGGGTCATACTTCTTTAGAACGATACGGTCTGGATCGTTACGACGGTTCTTACGGGTTACATATGTGTAACCAGTGCCCGCAGTGGACTTCATCTTGATGATTGGACGGATGTCCTTGTCTTTAGCCATTGCCTATTCCTTAGATCTTCTCGCCGCGAGCTTTTAGCTCTGCGACCACAGACTCGATGCCACGTGCGTCAATAACCTTGATGCCACGGGCAGATAGGTTTAGGGTCACGTTGCGCTTTAGCGAAGGCACGAAGTATGTACGCTTCTGAATGTTTGGGTTGAATCGACGCTTAGTTTTGTTCTGAGCGTGCGAAACAGCGTGTCCAAACTGCGGACGGGTCTGAGTGACCTGGCAGTAAGCAGACATCGTCTTCCTCCGTGCTAAAAATTGGTTGCAGGCAAAAACTTTATTTTTTACCTGATTTGTGGCTGACCCAAAGATTTCGGGCAACTACCCAAGTTTAGGGGTCAATAGGGCGTGTGTGCAAGTCCTAATCAGAAGTTATTTGCCGGTGCACTTCTGACATAACCCAAAGATGTCAATGGTGTGAGAGACATCGGTAAAACCGTGTTCTGCCGCTACTTTACTTGCCCAAGCCTCAGCCTGCTGAGCTTCGATCTCAACCGCAATCCCACAGCCATTACAAATCAGGTGATGGTGGTGGTCTTTAGAGCAGTCCCGGAAGAGAGTTTCTCCTGCATTTACAAGGGAATCGGCTAAACCATCGGCTACCAGGGTGTTCAAAGTCCTATAAACAGTTGCCAAACCAATAGCAGATCCGTGCTGAGTTAGCTGCTTATGCAACTGTTGAGCTGAAACAAAACCCTGGGCTTGGCCCAATGCGTGCAGAACTGCGTCCTTTTGCCAAGTATTTCTTCTAGCAGTTTGGGGATTGTTAGTCATGGTGGGTGATGTTGTGCTCTTCATCGATTTCCCTATGAATTTCTTTTCTGAGTCGAGGAAGGATCATTTTCTTCCAAACAGTGCCATAAAGTAGCCAAATTATCACGAAATCTTGAATGATTGTCCAAGCCAGTTCAGCGATGATGTGGCTCGGATCGGTAAAGATAGCCCATGCTTCTGGCCATAGACCACTAGCTGAAGCATTTTCTGCTGCAAAGTTGATTAGATGCACTGTGTCCTCCAAGAATTACCTATTTAGATAATTCTAGTCTTACTGATAATGAATATCAATAAGCATTAGTCAAGAAGCAGTGCCGGTTCTTCCATAACTGAAGCAACATCCTGGACAAAGCGGCTGGCTACGTCTCCGTCGACCACTCTGTGATCAAAGGTTGCACCAATAGTGGTGACCTGTCTAACCAATATCTCATTGTCAACTACCCAAGGCTTAGGTCTGATAGAACCAAGGGCAACAATGCCAACTTCACCCGGGTTCAAGATCGGAGTTCCCGTATCAACACCGAAGACGCCGATGTTGGTGATGGTGATGGTTCCATTGGACATATCCTGCGGTGTTGTCTTACCTTCACGAGCAGTGGCAGCTAACTTCTCTAGCGCCATTGCAAGTTCCAACATCGAGAGTTTGTCGGCATCTTTAATGTTTGGAACGATAAGTCCTCGTGGTGTTGCGGCTGCAACTCCAAAGTTCACATAGTTGTGGACGATGATCTCGGTGTCAGTCCAAGTTGAGTTCACTGTTGGGTTTCTTCTAACAGCCCAGATCATTGCCTTCGCCATGATCAACAGTGGTGTGACTTTTACACCAGCAAAGTCTGCACTTGCTTTCAGTCTCTTTACGTATTCCATGGTTCTGGTTGCATCAACGTCAACAAAGATGCTTACGTGCGGAGCAGTGAAAGCTGATTGAACCATTGCAGCTGCAATTGCTTTTCTCACACCTTTAACTGGAATACGTTCTTCACGTTCACTCTTTGGTTCTGGTGTGGTCTGGTTTTTGAAAACGCTAGCGACTTGCGCCGCTGCCATTACGTCATCTCTTGTTACTTCACCTGCTAAACCAGTTGCCTTAACTTTTGTAATATCGACATTCATATCTTTAGCTAGTTTGCGAATAGGTGGCTTTGCTAAAACAGATTCTGCTGTTGCAACAATTGCAATTAGATCAGTGGCAGGAGCTGTCACAACAGGAATACTTGCTGTTGGGACGCCGGCCCCTCTTTTGCGTCGGCTCGGTGCAGCAGATGACACTCCATATCCAACAAGAGTTGGCTGTGGCTTTTCTTCGCTTGCCGCAACATCAGCAACTGCTGCAATTGCTTCCGTTACTGCATCGTGTAGCGATGGAGCATGGCCTGCGTTAATTGCAGCTGTACTTCCAGACACTGTTACAGCAATAATTGGTGACCCAACATTGACGGTGTCCCCTTCATTAGCCAAAAGTTGTGAGACAGTTCCAGCAAACGGACAGGGAAGTTCAACAAGAGATTTAGCTGTTTCAATTTCAACAATGATCTGGTTGACAGAAACAGCGTCACCGACTTTAACTTTCCAGGTAACAATCTCAGCTTCGGTTAAACCCTCACCGACGTCAGGCAAATCAAAGTATGCAAGTTGTGACATATTCATTTCCGCCTTAGTAAGCCAACACTCGATCGACTGCTTCCATTAAGCGGTCTGCGTCTGGTAAATAAAGTTCTTCAAGTTTTGCTGCAGGATATGGAACATCGAATCCGCCAACACGAATTACTGGTGCTTCTAGATGATAGAAACAAAGTTCAGCAATCTTTGCTGCGATCTCGGATGACATACTGACAAAAGTTCCTGCTTCATGAGCAACAATCAATCTGCCGGTTCGCTTAACCGATTCAACTATGTGGTTGAAATCAATTGGTGAGAGTGAACGAATATCGATTACCTCTAGGTTGATGCCTTCGGTAGCAGCAACTTCGGCAGCCTGTAATGCGGTAACAACCATTGGCCCGTATGTGACAACTGTGACATCGCTACCGCTTCTCAGCGTTGCTGCTGAGTGCAGATCCTGAGGAGCTTCATCTAAGTTGACCTGGCCTTTTTGCCAGTAGCGACGCTTAGGTTCAAAGAACATCACTGGGTCTCTGGATTCGATAGCCTGCTGGATCATCCAGTAAGCATCATTGGCATTGCTAGGGCTAACTACACGCAAACCAGCGGTGTGAGCGAAGTATGCTTCCGGAGATTCGCTGTGATGCTCAACAGCGCCAATGCCGCCACCGTAGGGAACACGAATAACAACAGGCATCTGCAGAAAGCCTTCGCTTCGGTTAGTTAGCTTTGCCAACTGTGACACGATCTGGTTAAACGCTGGGTAGATAAAACCATCGAACTGGATTTCTGCAACCGGTCTAAACCCCCTCATTGCTAATCCAATTGCGGTTCCAACAATTCCAGATTCTGCGATAGGTGAATTAAAGATTCTCTTATCACCGAACTCATCAAGCAGTCCTTCAGTCACGCGGAACACTCCACCTAGACGTGCTACATCTTCACCAAAAACTAAAACCTTCTCGTTCTCGCGCATTGACTTAGCAAGGCCTGCGTTAATAGCTTTTGCAATTGAAAGTTCAACAGAGTTACTCATTAGCGAGTTCCTCCGTAATTGACTCCATCATCAGGTGTTGATGAGTGACCACCAAGTTCAGATTCGTATTTTTGTAACCAAGCTTTTTGTTCTGCAACAAGTGGGTGTGGTTCTGAGTAGACGTGATCAAACATGTTTTCCAGTGGCGGCTCTGTTAGAGCAAATGTCGCCTCACGCACTTCGGCTGCAATGACATCTCCGGCAAGAGCAACCTCATCAAAGAAGTCCTGACCGATGCCTTGCTTTCTTAGGAACTTTTCGAAGCGACTGATTGGGTCTCTTGCTTCCCAGTATGCAACTTCATCAGTATCACGATACTTGGAAGGATCATCACTAGTGGTGTGTGCGCCGATGCGGTAGGTCAGCGCCTCAATAAGTGTTGGCCCTAGCCCACTTCTTGCATCATCCATGTGCTTTTTCGTAGCCGCATAACAAGCAAGCACATCGTTGCCGTCAACGCGAATTCCAGGAACGCCAAAACCTTCACCACGTCTATAAATCGGAACAGTTGTTTGTGTGCCAACTGGAGATGAAATAGCCCACTGATTGTTCTGACAGAAAAATACTTGAGGAGTTTTATTCAGCGCAGCAAAAAGGAGAGCTTCGCTAATGTCACCTTCGGCCGTTGCACCATCACCGAAGTATGTAATCACGGCGAGATCATTTTCTGGATCTCCGGTGCCAACTCTTCCTTCGAAGTTCAATCCCATTGCATAGCCGGTTGCATGTAAGGCTTGAGTTCCTAAAACAATTGCATATAAGTGGAATCTAGTTTCGTGTGGATTCCATCCACCGTGATTGACCCCGCGATACATTTTCACAATTGACATCAAGTCAACACCGTGAGTTATTGCTACACCGTGTTCACGGTATGAAGGAAAGATGTGGTCATTAGGGCCAACGCCATAACCTGAGCCAATTTGTGCACCCTCTTGACCAATGGCTGGAACCCAAAGCCCCATTTGTCCTTGGCGTTGAAGTGCGGTCGCCTCGTGATCGAAGCGACGGATACGTGCCATGTCCCGATAGAACTTTAGGAAGTCAGCTTCACGGAGGTCTCTAATAAGTTCGCCGTAGACAGCGTGCTCTTTGGGCACACTGAAATCGCCATCAACCGATAACAGCTGCACCATTGGAATTTCAGGATTTTGGGCAGTCACAAGTACCAATTTACTTGACCCGTGGCACAATCGAACCATGAAGCGATTTCTAGTTAGCACAGTTCTTAATGCTTTAGGCCTCTGGGTGGTCTCAGCAATCATTCCTGGAGTGCAGTTGCGCCCTTATGGGGGAACAGATTTGGTCAATCTGATCTTGACCCTTCTGGTGATTGGAGCGATTTTCGGCTTAATAAACTCAGTAATTGCGCCAGTCATCAAAATAATTGCGATTCCCCTATATATTCTGACTTTTGGGCTTATTTCCTTCGTAATCAACGGCGCACTGCTACTTCTAGTGGCCTGGATTAGCCAGCAGCTGAGCCCAGATACTTTCACAATTGAGGGATTTACCTCCGAAGGACTAGCTATCGCCTCTCTTGGTTGGGCGATTTTGGCAGCTTTGGTTATGAGTGTCTGTTCCTTCATCGGCCGTGGACTCTTCAAAACCATGAAGATTCTCTAAACCGGATCTACCTTATAAACAGTCACAGTTCCTTCCAGATTCTTAATCTTTTGTAGTTCAGCAACATCTGGCGTCATTAACTTTCCGTCGCTTAGCCCCACATATTGGATTTCTTGATCTGACTTGATTTCGAGAACGTTTTGTAATTCAAGAAGTTGACTTGGCTTTTCTTGGCTAAATACATCCCAACCTTCACTCTTTGGCAGATAAAACCAGTGTCGATTGTCGCCTGACGGCAATTGATACGCCTCGTGGCGGATGAGCTGTTGGCCAGACCATGTAGTTTCTAAATGCCTCTGCTGAATGATTTCTACGTTTTCTGGCGCAAGCATCTGCAACGGTGGCACATGCTGGCCTATCCCAAAGGGCAAGTCCTTCAAGGGGCCGAGTTCGATAACCCACGAACTCAGTTCTTGGAACAACTTAGGGACATCGATGGTCTCGAGCACAGTGATCAACATCGATTCAGTTTCCAGATATGAATGAGCCGAAGCGATGATGCTCTGCTGAAGGTGCCAGAGCTTTGCCATGATGAAAGGCAGTTCCACCGTGAATAGGCCTGCAGCCCAAGGAGCGGTCACGAACTTATCTGGGGTTAGTTCCGTGAGCAAGCTGACGGCAACCGCCCAAAGGTCTCTCGCGCTTCTAACCAACTCCTCGTGTGAGGCAACAAGAGAAACAGGTGTATTGGGGTGAACCGGGACTGGCCCTATGAATTGATTGGTCATGGAATCAATCCCAGTAACTGCATTTGCCACATCAAAGACTTCAATTGGTGGGCTAGTTTCTCCATTTCCATTCGTGCGCTGTCCGCTGCTGGTCCTCGCCATAGCGCCGGGCTGGGTTGAGCATGTTGAAGCAGTGCGATAGTCACTGCCAAGTGATTATTGAAAATATTCATGCACAAAGAATTGCTCAATAGCATTACCAACTATGCAGTAGTGAACACATCTGTGAATAATTCAGGGCAATATAGATATGTGAGTAATCTTGGAAATCAACCCCTTAGCCCCCTTGATGGTCGTTATCAGCCAGTGGTGGCGGAGCTAGGTCAACACCTCAGCGAAGCAGGGTTGAACCGTGCCAGACTGCACGTCGAAATTGAGTGGATTCTCTTTCTAGCAAAGCGTGATTTGCTCTCCTCAGGTGCAGAGATTGACAGCGTGCTTACAAAGCAACTGCGGGAAATTATCACTAACTTCAATGCTGACGATGTTGCTGAGCTTGCTGCCACCGAAGCTCAAACTAGGCACGATGTTAAAGCTATTGAATACTTCATTCGCGCAAGACTTACCAAACTCGGCAGAGACGACCTGCTGGAACTAACTCACTTCGCCTGCACAAGTGAAGACATTAATAATCTCTCTTACGCACTCACTATTCGCGATGCAGTCACTCATGTTTGGCTTCCAAAAGCAGAAGCTCTCGTTGAGAAAGTTAGATCGCTTGCAGTCGAATACCAAGATGCAGCGATGTTGGCTAGAACTCATGGACAACCTGCAACACCAACCACCATGGGTAAAGAGCTAGCAGTATTTGTGCACCGGCTAGAGCGTCAACTTGAAAGAGTGAGAAACAGCGAGTATCTAGGTAAGTTCTCGGGAGCAACTGGAACCTGGTCTGCACACATTGCAGCTGTTCCTAACGTGGATTGGAAAGCTCAATCACAAGCATTTGTTGAAAGCCTTGGTTTAAAGTTCAATCCACTAACCACACAAATCGAATCACACGATTGGCAAGCGGAACTTTATTCAGCAATCACATTGTTCAACAGAATCTTGCATAACCTCTGCACAGATATTTGGACTTACATTTCACTTAACTATTTCAAGCAAATTCCTGTTGCGGGTGCAACTGGTTCATCAACCATGCCGCACAAGATCAACCCAATTCGTTTTGAGAATGCTGAATCAAATCTTGAGATGTCAAACGCGATTCTTGATTCACTTGGCACAACACTTGTCACCTCTAGATTGCAAAGAGATCTAACTGACTCAAGTTCACAGCGAAACATCGGCTTAGGACTCGGTCACTCTGTCCTTGCTCTGGATAACGCAACTCGAGGTCTCGGTGAACTTGAGCTATCGCTTCCAGTTCTTGAAGCAGATCTTGCTGAGAACTGGGAAGTATTAGCTGAAGCAGTTCAGACAGTTATCAGAGCGGAAGTTGCTGCTGGACGAAGCAAAATCACCGACCCATACCAACTGCTTAAAGAGCTGACCAGAGGTAAGCGTATTGGTGGAGAAGAACTAGCAGCTTTTGTCAATGCGTTAGACATCAGTGATGAGGCTAAAGAGCGACTGACTTTACTAAAACCAAACACATACACCGGTCTAGCTTCACAGCTTGTATTGCTGATTACTAAAGATCAGTAATTACTTCAACCTCGTCTGGCCAGGCTTAACATCTTCGTCTGGTTTTGCTAACCAATTCAAGACAATAAACCCTAAGAAAACAATCACAACAGCGCCACCGCCAAAAATGAATACTCTGTCCCAGTCGCGAACAGCTCCCCAAATAACAAACCCAACAAATGCGCCACTGAGCAGTGCGATTCGAAAAATTGAGGTCAATGATGTTGCCGATCTTTGCTTAGCCATTTTGTTCCTTTGATTTAGGTGAAGCTAGCCAGATAGCTCTTTGGACAGCCAAAACACTTAAGTATGCGCTGAAGAAACCAACCGTATTTAGCCCATCTAACTGGCCTAGCCAGAAGACCAGAGCCGTTAGAAGGCCAATGGCTGCACTGATTCTCAGTTCCAGCTTGTCTCCCTGAGCACTGTTTATTGAAATAGCAATCTCAGCAATTGCGTTACCGCCAGCAAACACCGCAATCAGTCCTGTGAGCAAATGCAAAGCAATCTCTGGCGTTTCAGGGCTAATCAAGATTGACATCAGCGCTATCAGAAATGCGATAGCACCAGGCACCACTATTGGGCCAAGTTTGTTTTCACTGGTATCGATTTTGTAGAGCACAGCTGAACCGAAAGCAATCGCTACTGAAACATATTGAACAACAGCTATTCCAGTTGACACTGAATGGTCTTGATTGAAAATCAGAAATGCTGCAGCACTCGCGAAAATAATCGAGCGGAGAATGTTCGCGAGCTTCATGGGTTATTCCTTAGGGTTGACGAATCGAGAGTATTGACCTTGGAACAGCACAGTTGAAGTTCCTGTTGGTCCGTTACGCTGCTTCGCAAGAATAAGTTCTGCTTCACCCGGTCTGGCAGTTTCTGCACCAGAGAGATCACGATGGATTAGCAACACCACGTCCGCGTCTTGCTCGAGGGAACCAGACTCACGAAGTTGTGACAACTCTGGTTTCTTATTTGTGCCATCTTCTGATTTACGGTTCAACTGTGAGAGCGCAATCACCGGGACTTTCAGTTCCTTTGCCAGAAGCTTCAGTGATCTTGAGAATTCAGAAACTTCTTGCTGACGGTTCTCAACTTTCTTACCCGATGTCATCAACTGAATGTAATCGATGATTACAAGTTTCAAATCAAACTCTTTAAGCATGCGACGACACTTAGCTCTGATTTCAACAATGTTTAGGTTAGGGCTGTCATCAATAACAAGCGGAGCAGCTCCGATATTACTTCTACGCTCGGCCATGATCGCCCACTCGTTGTCAGTAATTCCACCGCGACGCATGCTCTGCAATTGGATTCCGGTTTCAGCAGAAAGCAAACGCATTGCGATTTCTGTCGTACTCATTTCGAGTGAGAAAACTGCGGTAGCAAGTTTGTTGTTGATGGCAGCTTCTCTTGCAATGTCAAGTGCAAGTGTTGACTTACCTAAACCAGGACGTGCCGCAATAATTACAAGTTGTCCTGGGTGCAAACCATTTGTGTCTTTATCGAATTGCGTAAACCCAGTTGGCACTCCAGAGAGTCCATCTTTCTTTTGAATCAATTCAATTTCATCGGCTGCATCTTGCAACGCTTTACTCAGTCGAGTCCAATCTGCACCGGTCGATTCATCTGCAACTGTGTAGATTTCGTTTTGTGCAACGTTGACTAATTCTTCAACTTCACCTTCAGCGTCATAGCCACGTTGGGCAATTCGAGTTCCGACTTCAATCAATCTGCGCAATACTGCTTTATCTCTAACAATGTCTGCGTAAAACTTTGCACTCGCAGCTGTTGGAACGATTGAAGTTAATTCGTGTAAGTATTCAGCTCCACCGATAGTCGCAAGCTTGCCCATCTTTGATAGTTCAGCGTTGACTGTAATAACATCTGTCGGCTCACCGTGGTTTGCTAAAGCAGCAATAGCGCTATAAATAAGTTCGTGCTTAGGTGCGTAGAAGTCTCGAGGCTTTAGTTTTCCTTCGGAAAGGATTGAATGAACTACATCTGCCGAAAGCAGCATTCCACCCAGGGTGCTCTGTTCGGCGTTTAGGTCATGTGGAAGCAGGCGATCTTCTGATCTGAAAGCCTTGGCAACTGGTGCAATAGACATCTTTTTCTTTCTTTTTGAAGCAAAATACTTGAGAACTTATGTGTAGCATCCACCATAGACATTGAGTGAGCAATAAGGGTTGTTATTGATTCTGTGGATAACTATTGGAACACGCCGATACAACTGTGGACAAAATGTGGATAAAACCGGCCACGCCTGTGGATAACTTCTCAAAACCTGCTGGTTTATTGGCCTGTAGCGCAGAATTTCAAACATTAACACAAGGTTAAACCTGTGCATTAAGGTTTTGAAACTATCTCTTTTTCATGAAATATTTCATGAGTTATCCACAGGTTATCCACAGATTCGGCGTGTCTGGCCCTCTTAAAGCACTAATGGCAGGCTCGATGAGCCTGCCATTAGCTTTAAAACTAATTACTTCTTTGCAACTACCTGAAGTTTTAGGGTTGCGGTCAGGTCTGAATGCAGCTTTACAGTTGCTTCATAGTTACCTGTGGTGCGAATTGGTGAGAAGAAAGCTACCTTACGCTTGTCGATCTCGCCAAGGCCAGCTGCTGCAACTGCTGCTGCAACGTCACCGTTCTTCACTGCACCGAATAGACGGCCACCAACGCCAGCCTTCACGGCTACCTTGATTGGGTTAGCCTGCAAGCTGTCCTTGAAAGCCTGTGCTTCTTCAACAGTTGCTAGCGCACGTGCGTCACGAGCAGCTTTGATTGAACTAACCTGCTTCTCGCCGCCCTTGCTCCAGATAACTGCAAAGCCTCTAGGCAATAGGTAGTTACGTGCGTAACCGTTCTTTACTTCAACAACGTCGCCGGCTGAGCCTAGGCCCGATACCTCGTTGGTCAAAATTACTTTAGACATTAGTCATCCCTACTTATCTGCCAGCGCCAGCGTAAGGCATAAGTGCAACC
>Ga0209084_1000233_pt1 | contig 53695 bp, 34 predicted proteins | sample C_130820_MF_Meta_FD_187309 | JGI IMG/M metagenome (GOLD analysis project Ga0209084, IMG submission 187309) | Freshwater microbial communities from Lake Croche, Canada to study carbon cycling - C_130820_MF_MetaG (SPAdes) (version 2) | ecosystem: Environmental > Aquatic > Freshwater > Lake...
TGCTGCATATCAAACAATATTTGATTTTAGATCAGCCGCTATTGAACACGCAATTTATCTAGGCATTAATACAAGTAATCAAATTTACCTGTATGTAAACGGTGTTATAACTATTACCACTTCCGCAACTGTATCGTTATCTGCGTGGACACACGTGGCATTGGTTAGAGCTAGCGGCACAACAAAAATCTATTTAAATGGCACACAGTCAGGTTCTTCTTGGGCAGACACAACCGATTACAGCACAACTAAACCTTTACGTATAGGTGCTGACTGGAGTGCAGCATACGGATTTACTGGGTATATTGATGATGTTAGAATTAGCAGAGGTGTTGCACGTTATACAACAACATTCACATTACCAACTGTACAGCTAACTGGCGATTTGGACACTGTACTATTATTAACACTTAACGGTACAAACAATAGTACAGCCATTGCAGACAACGGCATTACTCTACAAGACCTAAGAACATCAGCAGGTGGCCGTGCAACAATTATTGACTTTGCAGACTACTCAGACTTTGGTGTTGAAGTTCGCAGTATTGCTTCAGCTGGCGTGTACGGAAACTATGGTGTTTACGGTGACGGTGCTGGCGTTATTGCCTATCTAATTGGACAGAACTTAGCCTATATTGGCAATGGCAAAGAAAGTTCTAATGATCCTACTACTGTTATTCAAGCTAATGAAATCGTTGAATTAAACAAGGCAAAGATTTACTATAATAGCGTTGACCACAAGGGCGATTTCCGAGTTGGAGATTTGTTCTACGTTAATCAACAAACAGGTGAAGTTAGCTTTACCAACTCTGATGTCACAATTGGAACTAGCCTAACATTTGATAACGGTCTAGGTGACGTCACATTCTTAGATGCTACTAAGATTGAAACAGGTGATTTTAGAATCAGCGGCAACACTATTCAAACTTTAACACAAGATTTTAATGTTAGTGCGGCTAGCAATTTAATCAACCTACAGAGCAATGTTAATATCACTGGCAACTTAGATGTCACAGGTAATGTCACCATTGGCGGAAATATTACCATTGGTGATCAAGCAAGCGATACAGTTAGTTTTGTTGCTGGCGTTAACAGTGATATTGTTCCTACAAATCCATTAAGCGTACCTACTTATAATTTAGGCACTGCACTCCTACAGTGGCTACACCTGTACGCATCGCAAGTTTCCGTTGCTGATGTACAAATTGACACTAATGTTATTCGCACAACTGCCACCAACGCAAACCTAACATTACAAGCTAACGGTAGTGGTAAGATCTATGTTCCAAACAACAATGTATTGTTAAGTCAAAACTTAACTGTCAACGGAACTACTACTTTAAAAGATACAAACATTGGAACTGTTGGAACTCCAGCAATACTAACACACGTTGGAGCATTAAATCAGACCGGTGATCTAACACAAACTGGAAATATTAATTTAACTGGCACATTTACTACTAGTGGCTATGCACAATTTGCTGATATTCTTATCACAGGTGATCAATTAAAAACTACTATTGGTAATAACGACTTAACTCTAAGTGCTCACGGTACTGGCAAAATCTATATTCCGTCTAATGATGTACAGATTGATAATAATCTAACAGTGACAGGTTATATCGATGTCAACACCTTAAATGTTGACACTACAGTATCTTCAAATAGTTTTACTACAGGTGATATTGTTATTGATGACAATACTATCTATACTACACTTGGTAATAATAATTTAATATTAGAGGCCGCAGGTTCTGGTAAAGTTTATGTTCCTACTAGCAATGTACAACTAGATCAAAATTTAACAGTCAACGGAACTACCTATCTAAAAGATACTACAATTGTAGGTACGGTGACGCAAACTGGTAATGTGACGCAAACTGGTAATGTGACACAAACTGGTAGTACTGAAATTACTGGTACATTAACAGTTGGATCAACTTCTCAGTTCCAAGATATTAAAATTGATACTAACACTATTACAACCACTGTTGGTACTAATAATTTAGTATTAAGTGCAGCCGGCACTGGCAGAATATATGTTCCTACAAATAATGTCACTATTGAAAACACATTAACTGTAGTTGGAACTACAACTACTAGTACAATTAGTAATACTGGCACGGTGACATCGGGTACATTTAACACAACTAATGTTAGTATAACCAGCAACAATATAACCAGTAGAACAGGTAATAGTAATCTTGTACTTGAAGCAGCCGGCACTGGTAAAATCTATGTTCCTACAAATAATGTACAGTTAGATCAAAATTTAACAGTTAATGGAACAACATACTTAAAAGATACAACCGTTGTTGGTACAGTGACGCACACTGGTGCAGTGACGCAAACCGGCAATCTAACACAAACCGGCAGTACAGAAATAACCGGCACACTAACAGTTGGGTCTACCGCACAGTTTCAAGACATTAAGATTGATACTAATGTTATAACAACTACTATTGGCAACAATAATTTAATATTAAAAGCCAATGGTACAGGTATAGTTATAGTTCCTGATGACAATGTTAGCATAACACAAACATTGACAGTGACAGGTACCACTAGTACTACAACTATTAACAATACTGGCACTATAACTTCTGATACATTTAATACTACTAATGTTTCTATAAATGGAAATACTATAACCAGCAGAACTGGAGATAGTAATCTTGTATTAGAAGCCTCGGGTATCGGTAAAATTTATGTACCAACTAGCAATGTTAGTCTAGGTAAGACACTAACTGTTAATGGAAATACCGCCTTAGCTGGTACAAGTATAACAGGTACGCTAACAATAACTGGTGCTACTACACAAACTGGCGATGTTGATCAAACTGGTAGTTATACTCTACGTGGGAATTTAACTGTAGATAATATTGCACAATTTAAAGATGTTAATATAACAAATAATATTATAACAACTACAATTGGCAATAATAATTTACAATTAAGTGCCGCAGGTACTGGTAGAATTTATGTTCCTACAAATAATGTCACCATTGAGAATAATCTAACAGTCGTTGGAACAAGTACTACTAGTACAATTAATAATACTGGTACAGTGACATCTGGAACATTTAGTACTGGTAATATCAGTATCAACGGTAATACTATTCAAACTACTGTTAGCAGTAGTAATTTACAATTACAAGCTGCTGGTATTGGCTATATTGTATTAGAGCAGTTTGACGTACAAGAAAACGAAATAAGAATTAACACTGGCTCTGACATGGTGCTAACTCCAAACGGATTTGGCATAGTTAGTGTTAACTCTACACAAAGTATTAAAATACCTGTAGGTGCTACTGCTGATCGTCCTACTGGCGCAGCCGGTATGATTAGATTTAACACAGATTTAACTCGCTATGAAGGGCACAATGGTACTGCTTGGGTTAGACTTGACGGCCTTGAAGATGCTGACGGCAACACAAAAATCACAGCAGAACTAACTCCTGGTGCTAACGACAATACAATCCGTTTTTACACTAACGGAACTCAGGTTGCAGACTTAACATCAACAAGATTAAATGTTGCTAACTTAGATGTGGGCGCAATTAATGTTAATAATAATGTTATTTCAACAACTACAACTAATACAAATTTAGTACTTGCTCCAAACGGATCTGGCGCAGTTAGAATTGGTAATTTTTCGTTTAACAGCAACGTGATTACAAATACTGTAAATAACAGTATAACATATATTAATCAAACAGGGGATGGCTACGTTAAGATTAGTAATACTGGTGGATTTGTTATTCCAACAGGACTTACAGAACAACGTCCTCCATTATTTGCAGTCGGTATGTTGCGCTACAATACCGATCCTGGGAATTTCCGAGTTGAAGTATGGGATGGTGCTAACTGGGTTAATGCTGGACAAGCTGCAGGCGGCGGCGTGACAGTTGCAGAAGCAACGGATATTGGTATTGTTAGCGCAATTATATTTGGATAAAAGAACATGGCATCATTTTTTAGAAACGCAGTAGTTAACAACGTAGGTATGACCCCAGTCACGGTATTGACAACGGCAGCAAATGCTCGTCATACTGTTATTGGTATGAGTCTAGCAAATTTAACAAACGGAATTATCCTAGTTGATATCCAACTAACTAACGATTCAGAAGTGACAGGCTACTACGCAAAACAAATTATTATACCACCTAACGCTAGTCTGCGGGTTATTAACGGCGGTGAAAAATTAATCTTAGCTCCTAGCAATACACTAACAATTACTGCTAATATTGACAATGCATTAGATGTTATTGCCAGTTATGTAGAATTAATCTAAGGAAAAATATTATGACATATTATATTGGTCAAGAAAGCTCACTAACAGAAATATTAGGAACAGATAATCCTAGATATTTTTACGCAATACGTCGCGACGATGACGGCTTAGTTTATTTTTCTAAAGTAGACCAAATAACATCATCTGGTACTATCACTATTAATCAGTCTGGTCTAGCAGACGGTGATTTTAGTGATTTTGAATACGGTGTTGATTTCTTTGACGGCCGACTTGCAGAAGATCATTCAAGACCATATGCTAATCTAGTTTGGGACCAATATCGTTGGGATAGTAAAAATGTATATTACTATATTAATGAAGCTGGAGAGTTAATTGTTAGAATTAATCAAACGTATGTATATCCTGCAGAGTTAATAATAACTCCATAATTCATATTAAGTAAATAGAGACGAACAAGGAAAATTAAAATGGCATCAGAATTTAAAATTGGTAGACTGCGATACACATGGAAGGGGGCATGGAACACTGCTACATTCTATAATAGAGACGCGGTAGCATCATATAATGGTAAAACTTATGTATGTATTGAACCGCACACCTCTACTGATTTTTACGCCAATTATTATAATGTAGAACCAAGCGGTGAAGTTAAGCCATATTGGGTCATTATGACCGAAGGTACAAGCTGGAAGGGCGAATGGACACCAAATACGCTATACACCCTAGGCGAAATTGTACACTACGGAGGTACAATTTATGAATGTACGACTAATCACACTAGCGGATCTACTACTATTGATCTTGCTAACTGGACAACTTATTATAAAGTTAATAGTACATGGATTGGAAATTTTTCAAATGCCCATTTTTATAAAATTGGCGATGTTGTTAAATATGGCGGTATTGCGTATCGTTGTACCGTAGAACACACTTCTACATTAACTCACCCTTCGTATGCCAATTGGGAAATTTTAGATATAGGAATTGAATATAGGGGAACTTGGACTGCTAGCACTTCTTACAAAATTAACGACATAGTTAAATACGGTCCAGATCTTTGGATCAGTAGACAAGATCATACTTCTGCACTACCGTTCGACGGAACACTTGACCCGTTAAATTTGTCGGCTGTGTGGGAATTATGGATGCCTGGTACAGATTTTAGCGCAGGTGCTACCTGGAACTCATTAACTACATACCAGCCAGGAACTGTTGTACTTTATGGAGGATACTCATATATTAACCTTGTTGTTAATAATATAAATTATGTTCCGTCTACAAGTGCGTCACAATGGCAATTGTTAACAACTGGATATAGCTTTAATGACGATTGGAATATTGCTACTAATTATAAAATAGGTACTGTAGTTCGTCGTGGCGGAAACGTATTTGAAGCTACTCAAGATAATATAGGACAAGACCCGACAGGTCTAGCAACTACTACTACCTATACTGCCGCAGGTAGTAGCGGGACTACATTAGTAGTTGCTAGCACTACTAATATCTATCCAGGGATGATAATTTCTGGATTAGGATTTAATAAAGCACAATTTGTGACAGCAGTTGTAGACGGCGTTAATTTAACAATTAGTCAAGCACCATACCCATCTATTATAGATGGTGCTAGTTTAAAATTTGCAGGGGTTAGTGGTAATTATTGGGTAGCATTAATACCAGGTACTCGCTGGAGAAATAGATGGATTGCTAGTACTTCATATGTTGTAGGTGATATTGCAGTATGGGTTAATAAAACTTATAAATGTGTAGCAACTCATACTTCTCTAGTAGGCAATCGACCAGACGTCGATACAGTCAATGCGTATTGGACTATTCAATTTAATCATGATTATTACAATGTATTAAATATCCCAGGAGACTTAATTGTTAGTGCTGGCGGACAAAATTCAGCATTAGGAATAGGAGCAGAGGGATATCTTTTAAAATCTGTCAACGGTGTACCGACATGGTCCAACGTGTTCCAAAGCCCAGCACTATATTATGTTGCGCCAACTGGAATAGACGCGCCAACTAGTGGATATACTTGGGATAATCCGTTTAAAACAATAAAATATGCATGTGAGCGTGTTGCTTCCGGCGTGTTGCACCCTGACGTTAAAAACATATTATCTGCTAATAGGGCATTTATAACTGCTGAAGCATATGAATGGCAATTATATCAAATTACTAATAACCTTTCACCATTTACTACTTCTACAATACTTGATGCAACAAAAACAAAAAGAGATACTGGATACTTAATTGACGCAATTGCTTATGATATTTCAAGAGGAGGCAATAGTCAAACTGTTGCGTTTGCATTTTCATTCTTTGATAAAGAGTATGGTAATAAATTTATTAATACTAGTGTTGCAAGTGAAATTAATTATTTTATAGCAACAATTAATCAAATTTATTCAATAGTTAACAGTGTATTAAATAATACTCCAGTTTCTCCTTCATATCAAACATTAAACGCTGTACAATTTCCAGTATCCCAGTCTTTTAGTAATCCAATTTTAGATTTATCTACCATATTAACTAATATAACCGGATTTCAAAGTATTGTTATTACTGCATTAAGTGCTGGTAATGTTAGTTCTATACCTACAGAGAATCAAGGATTAACCGCAACAATAATGATCAAAACTGGAGACTATCATGAACGTCTTCCTATTGTAGTTCCGGCAAATACTGCTCTTAACGGCGATGAACTTAGAGGCGTTATAGTATACCCTTACAATATTATTAATACAATTGCAACTAGAACATTTGTTGACGGTACTATCAAGGTAACAACCACGACAGGTATGGTAAACAATACAAGGGTTCAATTTGTGTCAATATATCCAGTTAACGAAATAGCATCTACAGTATTTGGAGGGTTAACTGCTGGCGCTAGCTATTATGTTATTGGTACAAGTATAACCTCAACAACGTTCTCAGTTACTACTACACCAGGCGTTGACGGAAGATTGTCAGATGTCACTTTAACTAATTTTACTAGTCAAATGAAAGTATATGGTGGCGATGCATTACAAGATATGTTCCGTGTACAAAATGGAACAGGCATTAGAAATATGACATTGTCTGGATTGTTAGGAACATTAACAGAACCTAATACCTACACTACACGACGCCCAACTGGCGGAGCATTTGTATGTTTAGACCCGGGAACAGGTCAAGATGATACTAGTGCCTGGATTTACAGAAGAAGCCCGTATATACAAAACGTGACAACTTTTGGTACTGGATGTGTTGGAAATAAGATTGACGGAACATTACACAATGGTGGAAATAAGTCTATTGTCTCTAATGATTTTACACAAATTATTTCAGATGGCATTGGAGTATGGTGTACAGGCCCCGGAGCGTTAACGGAATTAGTTTCTGTATTCTCTTATTATGCATACTCTGGATATTTTGCAGAGGCAGGAGGTCGTATACGTGCTACTAACGGTAATAGCTCTTATGGTAATTATGGAGTTATTGCCGAAGGATATGATGCGACTGAAACACCAATTACAGGAACGGTTTATAATCGGTATTACGAAGCAACGGCAACCCCGCTGAGTGCATTAGGTGCTACCGCAAACATTTTAAAATTACAATATAGTCACGCTGGTCAAGAATATTCTAATCCAGTAACTAATTTGTTAAAACATAGTAATAATTTTACAAATTGGACTCCGGATGTTGCCGGCAATGTGACACTAGTACAGTCAATTTTAAACCCCTATACGAATCAATCAGATGCTTGGATTGCAACTGGCAACACTTCTGGAACTGATAGCAGTTATCTTTATCAGGACGTAATTATTGCACCTTCTGGTGCATCATATACCGCAGTTTCTGGCGTTAATATAACAGGCGGAGGAACACTTGCTACATTTGACATTATAGTGACTAGTACTGATTATACTGTTTCGATTAATAATGGTGGTAGTGGATACGTTGCAACAAATCAAATTCGAATATTAGGTGCTCAACTAGGCGGAATAACAGGGACCAATGACCTAGTTATAACAGTGACAGAATTAGCCAGTACTACTATTTCTAAGATAACATCGGTAGGTACAGTACCAGCTGGTAGTATTCAGCCGTATACATTTAGCATTTTTTGCAAATACGGAAATGCAAGTATTTTTGATTTAACAGCAACATTTAGCGGATATTCAACAGCAACAAGTAAAATTAGTTTTAATTTTAATACAGGAACAATTTCTCCAAGTGCAGCTTTAAACGGAATGATACCGTCAATATACTCGGCTACTCCTGTATCATCAAATGCCGGATGGTACCGAGTATCCTTTCAATTCTATGACGTATCGGGATTAAACAACAATTTACAAATAAAAATCTATCCAAGATCTCAACTTGGCAATAGTGCATATACGCTATTATATGGCGCACAGTTAGAAGTTGGTACAAATATTGGATTTTATCAAAAAACTTCTACTAATCAATTTACCGCCTACGCAAATTATGACGTAGTGGGTGCAGGTTCGGGAGTAGATCTTATAGGAAACGAAATTAGAACTAGTAGTATATATCAAACACGTCTTCTAGAATCTGACGGGATAACTGGAGGGACCGGATATAAACTAATAACCAATAATGCTCAATCAGGAACTTCGTCGACTATTACAATAGCAGGCTCGGATGTAGGCGGCCAAAAAACTTATCTCGGCATGCGTGTATTTGTAAACAGCGGAATCGGAGCCGGCCAATACGGTTATATTTCTTATTACGATAGTACCCTTAAAATTGCAACAATATTAAAAGAATCTTTTACTCAACTTAATATAACAAATACTACAACTAGTACTAATGTGTTAACATTGGGGTTATTGGAAGATGTTAACTCATTATATTTTAATCAGCCTGTGCAATTTATACCAACTACCTATGACACTAGTGTGACATTAGTTGGCCAAAGCGGAGTTAGTGTCCTTAGTACAATCGGCGGTCAAATTAATACACTACTAGTGACCAGCACAACACAGCTAACTTTAGATATGGAAGTCACTTTTTCTGGAACAACTTACGGCGGGGTGACTTCTAATTTTCCTTACTATGTTTCAGCAATTATTGACGACTTTAATTTACAAGTGTCATTAACCATTGGTGGCACTGCAATATTATTAAACACCGCCTCTGGCACAATGACATTAAACTATCCATCAAATACTAGCTATTTAGGTGGTAGTACTAGTAATATGGATATTAATTTACCTATATATTTTACAGGAGCAGTATTATCAACAATAGTAGCTGGTACAGATTATTATATTAATGATGTTTTAGATGCTAATAATTTTACAATTTCAGAATCCCTAATAACTCCTACCGCGTCGGCATCTACAATAGTCACTAACGCCATTACACTAGATAGTAGCGATGCACTAGTACCATTAAATCCTATTAAATTTACAGGAACATCTTTTGGAAATATTCAACCTAATACAAAATACTACATTAATCACCTTATCAATAGTACAAGTATAACAATAGCATCCTCAGTTGCAACTACAACAGCTACATCAGTGCAGGATCAAGGAGACTTAATAACAGTAGGAGATACCACAGGTTTTGTTATAGGAAATCCTATAATATTTTCCGGCACAACATTTGGCGGAATAGTTAATGACAAAGTATATTATGTATTGTATGTAAATAATTCTACAACTTTACAAATTAGTGCAACATCGACAGCGTTAAGCATAGTAGTGACACAAGCACAGACATCAGTAACTATTAGTACTGTAGTTTATAGTAATGTATTAACAACTAGCGGCTCAACCGGCACACTGGCTCCATTAAATCCAATAACATTTAGTGGTACAACATTTGGTAATATTCAAGTAGGTATAACTTATTATGTTAATAGGATTTATGATCCAACTAGATTTTCAATATCTGGAGGAATAATATCTGGTACTGCTACTGCTACAGCTCCTACTTCGAATCTAATAACAGTCGCTGATACTACCGGATTTGTTGCAAATAATCCTATTATTTTCGGCGGAGTCACATTTGGAAATATTATTTCAGGAACAACTTATTATATATCTGCTATTAATTCTCCTACAGATTTTACAATTAGCCAATCACCTGGCGGCAATACTTTTAGTTTACAGCTAGGAACAGGCAATGTATCGTTTAGGACTACTAGTAGTAATTTTACTGTACAAGCCCAAAGTGGCTCTATGACCGGAACTAGCAGAACTAGTGCATCCCCTGTAGCATTAACCGCAGGCGCAGGCCAATGTATTGTTAGAACAACTGGAAATATGGTATCGTTAACTACTGCTACCGGAACACTCAATGCTACTAGTTCTACTGTTAAGAAAATATTAACTAGTGATTCAGGCACTATGACAGGAACATTCAGCGTTCCTTTATTGGGAGGAGTTGTCAGAGGAACAACCTACTATGTTAGAACTATTACTAAAGGAACTACAAATACATTTACTATAAGTTCAGCACCAAGCGGGCCTTCAGATGTTGCGTTAACTACCGATACAGGATCTATGAAAATAGGTCAAATTGGGTGGGATCATGTAAATCCAGGAACTGCCCTAGTACAGTCATTTGACTCTACTACTGTTTATAGTATAGAACCAAGAATTGTATATTCTAAACCTCCTTTTACAACCACAACTACAACTACAATTACTCAAGGTCCGGGCACTACATATGTTGCAATAGCATGGGGCGCTGGCTCCTGGGTCGGGCTTGCTAATGCCGATAAAACATTAGCAGTTTCTACTAGTGGATTATCTTGGTCTCAACAAGATTTACCAAGTTCTGCAACATGGTCGAGTATTACCTACGGAAATAATTATTGGGTTATAATATCTAGTGGCGGCACTGGCAGTGGATCTAAAGTACTATACTCTAACTCTAATCTAGTGACTTGGAAGCCGGCGACACTACCGTCAATTGGATTGTGGAGTAAAGTAGTTTACGGTAATGGAAAATTTGTTGCAATAACAAGTAATTCAGGCGTGAGTGCGTACTCTACAAATCGAGGTGCAACCTGGAATAGCGGTACTGGTTTAACCAGTACCACATGGTCTAGTTTAGCCTACGGCAACGGAACATTTGTTGCAATTGCAACCGGCGGAACTACGGCAGCATATAGTGTAGACGGCATAACTTGGGTAGTTAATACATCTGCATTGCCGAGGAGCACTACCTGGTCAGGAGTAGCGTTTGGCAATGGTAGATTTGTCGCAATCTCTAGCACTAGCGGAACTGCTGCCTATAGCTCAGACGGCATAGTATGGACTGCATCTTTATATAATGTAGTTGGAACATATATTGCATACGGGAATGGAGTGTTTGTTGCAGTCGGGGACGAAACTCTTGGACCAGTTAATTATATAAGTGAAGACGGACTTAATTGGGATACAAAAAATTCAATACCTAATATGGGGGCAATTGCCTACGGTATATCTTCCGCAGGCACTAGCCGATTTTTAACAGTAAAAGGAACAAATTACTCAACGTTAATAACAGCCGGGTCAACACCTAAATCAAGAGCTCTAGTTACTTCTGGAAAAATAACATCAATAAATGAATGGGATCCCGGATCAAACTATACTAGTAGTGTTCCGACAACTACTATTGTAGATACAAATGCTACTAAGATAGCATCAATTATCCCGTTAAAAGGCAACGCAGTTTTGGCAAATCCTACATTCTTTAGTAAAGGATCTGGATATAATACTAATACAACAACTATAACTATTAATGGTGACGGGTATGCTGAAAAATTTCAAACTGGGCTAACTCTTATAGCTACTGGATTGTCTCGACTACCAGTAGCCGGTGACAACTTTGCTGTTACCGGAGACGATACTATCTATAAAGTGACCGATGCAACAGTATTAGACGGAACAGTGACTCCAAATATTCTTGCAAAGATTAACGTATCTCCTGAAATTACAGTAGGAAAATCTCCGGAACATGGTACAGCAGTATCAGTTAGAACAAAGTATAGTCAAGTGCGGTTAACAAATCACGATTTGTTAAACATCGGCTACGGAAATTTTGAACAATCTAATTATCCAGGATTCCCAACTACATCTGTATTATCCCAAGAAAATGAGGCAATTGATGCTAACTATGGTCGAGTATTTTATTCAAGTACTGACCAGGACGGAAACTTTAGGGTGGGTAAATTGTTTGCAGTTGAACAAGCAACAGGCATTATTACACTAAGTGCTAGTCAATTTGGATTAAGTGGACTAAACGAGTTGAAGATTGGTGGTGTTGCTGTCGGTAGCAATAGTGTTATTATAACACAGTTTAGTACTGACTCTACATTTGTTGCTAACTCTAATAGTATTGTGCCAACACAAAAGGCAATTAAATCATACTTAGGGGCAAAATTAACACAAGGTGGATCAAATACATTTACAGGACAGCTAATTGCTGGTACTGTATTAGTGGGTGGTCCTGATAGAATTGGTAGCACTATTTTAGAAGGCAACGACGGCTGGCATGTTAAGATGAAAAGTAAAGTTAATGTTCGCGGAATTAATGACGGAAACGGTGGCGCATCAGGCGGCTGGGACGGTGATGGAATGGCAATGTCGTTCTTTATGAAGTCGTTAATAGTTCCCAAGGACGATTTTTAATTCAAATATTAAGATAACACAGTAAGATAAATATAAAGTAAAAGGATGAAAGCAAATGGCTGAATTTAAACTAGGTAGAATTAGATTCGTGTGGAAAGGCGCGTGGACAACAGGCCAACCATATTTGATAGATGACGTTGTTAGCAACGGTGGTAAGAGCTACATTTGCGTAGTAAATCACACAGCTTCTTCATTATTCAACACTGATCTAGATTTTATACCTTCAAAGTGGAACATTGTTGCAGACGGAACATCATGGACTGGCGATTGGTTGCCTACTCATTATTATAGTCCAGGACAAGTAGTAAAATATGGCGCAACCGTTTATATTTGTAAATCAGGACATACTTCAGCCACGTATGTTTCTCCTACATATTTAGGATTAGAGCAAGATTTAAACAAATGGGAAGTATTTGCTAGTTCGTTTAATTGGGCAGGTACCTGGAGCAACGATGCAAGATATAAACTTAATGATTTTGTAGTCTACGGCGGAACCACCTATGTATGTAAAACACCTCACGTTTCTGCATTAACAACTGCTACCTTAACAGCTACGGGGTTAACAGTGGCCGCAGGCACTGCAACATTAACTTACGCAAGTCAAGCAGTGGCTCCATTTGCAGTAGGTTCATCTATTACCCTAGCTACATTTGCTCCAACTGTTACTAGTTCTCCAACTAATACAGTTAATGCAACATTTACAGTTTTAACTTGTACTACTACACAGTTAACATTTGCATTGACTGGTACCTATACTGTATCACAATTAGGAACAGTTGCAGGAACAAGTCAATTAGGATTAGAATTAGACTCAGCAAAATGGGATACTTTTAATCAAGGTATAACATACTTAGGAGATTGGAGTTCTTCTAATATTAGATATAAACAAAATGATGTAGTTAAGTACGGTGCAGATCTTTGGATTTGTACAATACCTCATACATCTAGTGGAACCACAATTGATACTAATAAATTTAGTGTGTTTGTTAACGGATTCCAATTTGAGAGTAGCTGGAATAATTCCACACAGTATCAGATAGGCGATAATGTAACTTACGGCGGCTATTCATATATTGCTAAGACAAATAATATTAATAAGCAGCCAACTTCCAATGCCGGAGACTGGGCAGTATTTACAACAGGGTTTACATTTGTCGGCGAATGGGATATTGGAACAAATTATAAAATAGGTAGTGTTGTTAGAAATGGTGGATATACTTATCTTGCTAATCTTGACAACAGCGCACAAACTCCAGCAGTTGCTACCTCATACTGGTCTCGTTTAAATAATGGGTTTAGATGGACTAATACTCCCCAGACTTACCTAGCAGTCAGCTCAACTGTAGCTAGCGGCACAGGTAGCGGAGCAAAGTTTGACGTTACTAGATCAAGCTCAGTATATACAGTGACATTAGCAGCAGGTCAAGCAGGCGTCAACTATTCAAATGGCGACAAATTAACAATTTTAGGTTCTTCACTGGGTGGCATCAGCCCAGCAAATAATATAACAGTCACGATAACTGGTGTGTCAGGCGGTGCAGTTTCAACATTTACATCGAGTGGTGGATCTGTTACATGGACATCTGGTACCGAGTATTTATTAGGTGATATTGCATCATTTGGTGCTAACTCATACATTTGTATTAATCCTCACACTGCTAGTGGTGGAAATAAACCAGACGCAGATACGAACGGTACTTATTGGAATTTATTAACTGCTGGTTCTGAATATAATATTTTAACCACCGGCGGCGATTTAGTTTATTACGGTGCTAATGGTCCTACTAGATTACCCGTGGGCACAAACGGACAAGTTTTACGCAGTCAGAACGGATTTCCTGTATGGGCAAACTACGGGTTAATCAACAAGCTAGTCTACGTTGGCCCTTTGGGAACTGACGTACCATACCCAAGCGCAGGCGCAACTATTGACCAACCTTGGAAAACTGTTCGTTATGCTGCCAAACAAGTTGAAGAAGGGTATTTAAACCCAAGTGCTAAAATGCTGTTGACTAAAAACAAACAGTATATAATGAAGGAAATAACTAATTGGGTAAATTACACTTATACTATTAGTATTTCGGCAGCTGAATCGACTCAAGATGTATTCACATGTGTGACCACGGCAAATTTGATAGCAAACATGCCAATTAAGTTCTCAGGAACTATCGGCGGCGTCACCGCAGGTACAACATACTATGTTAAAACTGTTGTCAATTCGACAACATTTACAATTTCAAATATTTCAGGTGGATCGCTACGTCAGATAAATGATGGTACCGGAACAATGACTGGTACATTAGTTTATGACAGTACAATGTGCGAAAGAGATACTGGGTTAATTGTTGATGCATTAGTTCACGATATTTCTCACAGCGGTACTGGAAAAATAACAGCGTGTGCTAAAGCATATTATACTGCCGCCGGCAATGCTTACATTAATGCCAATTTTGGATCACAACTAACTCAAACTGTAGCAGCTTATAATTATTTAGATACACTAGTTGGTAAAATACTTGGAAATACTCCTTGGAGAAGCTACCAAGCAATGAATGGTATTACTACTGGCATAATACAAGTTATAGATACTTCGTTAACTAGCGAGACTGGCACAGCCGCATTGGCTAGTTCGTTAATATCAATTATAACTACTGGACTAACCGCTGGTTCAGTTAATGCTGTTCCGACTGCAATTTATCCAAACACTACTATTTCAGTTAAGACAGGAACATTTACAGAAATACTACCAATTGTAATTTCTCCTTATACTGCGGTTGTTGGGGACGAATTACGTAGTACAGTTATACAGCCCGCAACTAAAAATATATTGTTGTCAACAGATAAACCAAAAACTACTTCTGCTTTAAATCGTATTGCAACTGTAGCTAGCAGTATTATTCAAAATGCCGTAGTGACCCCAACTTCAGGAAATACTGAGACTCAGTATTATGTTGGTGGATACGCAGGTAATGCAACCACTACAACAGCAGTTGGAACTTATGCTGGAGTTATTTCAACAATATTATCAGGCGGGTTAGGATCTGTTCCTGCAACAACGTTATCAGATCCTACAAGCTATGATACTGGATATTTTAATGCTCGTAGATTAATTTATGCAAACAAAGCGTTCCTACAAGACGAAGTCACGGCATACATGAATACTAATTATTCTTCAGTATGGTCGGGATTAAGTGCAGGTAATAAAACTGCATGTCTACGTGATGTTGGATATATTATTGATGCAATCCGTTATGATTTAACTTATGGCGGAAATTTAGAAACAATAGTAGCAGCTCGATCATATTATTCATACGGTACATTTGTTGAATTTAGTACTGAACAAACTGCGGCACTAGCAGTACAAGCAAGACTAAAAGAAATTATAGGATATATTGCAACTGCCGATAATGCTAGTTGGACACGATCGGCTGGTAATACTTCTAGTCAAATTGACAGCGGTACCGCTGGATCAGCAGCCGCTGGAATTTTTGCCCAAGCAAGAATTCAAGAAGTGTATGATACAATCAACACAGGAACAACTCCTGATGTTATTGAACCAAGTGTGACTTGGGTAAGTAGCGGATTAGTTGCTGCTAAAAATGCAATTATAAAATTAAAAGCCGGCATACAAGCAGGCGCAACTGAATATATTAGCACAAAGTATCCTACTTTATCATATAATGTTAGTACATGTTCACGTGATGTAGGCTATATGGTAGATGCAATTGCCTACGACGTTATGTTTGGTAGTAATTTTAGATCCATTAAAGCAGGCATGAGTTATTATAGAGCAACTACATCTGCACAAAATGTGATTGCAAATCAATTAACTGCTACATTAGATACTGTGACTTACATTACAAATTCTATTAAACAAATTACAAATGGTCAAGCTGGATCAGTAGGCAGTTCAACTGCTGTAACACGAGTTGAAGATAGTGCAACTGCAATGTACGATATTGTTGCCAGCGGATTAGGAACTGAGCCAACATTTGTATTACCAACTCCAACTAGTGGTACTGGTAATGCGTACGACAGCAACTACTTAAATGCTAGAACACAAATTGTTAATAATTATGCATTTATTAAAGCTGAAATTTCACAATATCTAACTGTGACTGCACCTTACAGTACTGTATGGTCAGGATTGAGTGCCGCTCAGCAAGCTGCGTGTCTGCGTGATGTTGGATATATTTTAGATGCTGTTAGATATGATGTGACTTACGGTGGAAACTTACAAAGTTTAATTGCTGGCAGTGCATACTATTCAAATTATTTGTTAACCATTGCCGCTTCTGAAGTATCTACTACAGTGGCAGCATTTAGCAGATTAAAAACTATTATTGGACAAGTTGCTCAAAGACAAACAGTATCAACTAGCGCAGGATATAGTGGGCCTTCACAAACATTGTCGGGCACTGGAGATACAGTTGGTACTGCCGCGGCTTTTACCCAAAGTCGTGTACAAGATGTTATTGACTGGGTTAATAACGGATATGCTAACGCAACTATAACTCCAAGCATAACATGGGCCAGTGCTGAGCTACAAACTGCATTTGCCGAAGTGCAAGCTAAAAAATCAGAAATTACAGCTGATACACTATGGTGGGTTTATAAGAACTATCAAAACTTAACATTCAACCCAACACTATGTACTAGAGATGCTGGATACATTGTTGATGCATTAAGTTATGATTTAGTATTTGGCAGTAATTTTGCTGCAATCACTGTTGGTAGAAGTTATCAACGTTCTACTACATCTGCACAAGTAGTAGCTACTACACAACGCCAAGCAGAATTGGGCTCAATTAATTTTATCAAATATAAAGTTAAACACATTGCTGCATCGGGAGCAGTAGCTCGAGTTAATGCACTTGTTTCAGACATGACCGGATTTATTAACGGTGGAGCAATTCCTCGTCCACAGTGGGTCAACCCATCAACTGTTTCTAGTGTATATGCAGCTGGCGCTGTATTATTACACAATAACTACAAATTTATTAAAGAAGAAATTATTGCTTATATAACTAGTGCATACCCAAGTTTATCATACAGTCACGATAATTGTTCTAGAGATGTTGGCTACATTCTTGAAGCACTGCACTACGATTTAATTTACGGGTATGGCGTTAGTAGTACAAGTAAACTAGCATCTATTCAAGCAGGGCGTGCATATTATTCTGCACTAACTAGTGTATTTGAAATCGCATCTAGTGAAAAAACAGCAACATTAGATGCGTATGCTTATATGAAAGCGTTAATACAAGCCATAGCAACAGACTCTGCATCAGTGACTGGTTATGCGTCGTATCCTTATCAAGCTACGGTATCTCGTACTAGAGCCGCATCAGGACAGACTGTAGGCAATGCGTCAGTATCAACTTCGCTTGGTACATTAATGGATACTATAACTGGAATTATCAATAACGGTATAACTAACGGAGTTCCTAGAATAACAGTAACAACAGTATCGGGCGCCGACACATTCACTACCGGTAGTGCTCACGGACTAAAGGTAGGTGACGAGTTTATACCTCAATCTACTCCAATTACTGGGAATGGTGGCTTTGGACTAACAAGTGGAACTACGTACTACGTGCAAGCAACCCCACTGACTACAACATTTAAGTTGGCTGCGTATCAAAGCGGGCCAGCATTATCCTCGTTTACTAACGGATCAACTTTATCAATATTAGCTGAAGTAAGAAATGTCCCCGATAATGCATTTGTTTCATCTGCACTATTGACTTCTCGAAATGCATTGCAAGCTAATAAATCTACAATACAAGGACAGATAACAACATATATTTCTACAAATTATCCTACGCTAACTTATAATAGTGCAACTTGCCAAAGAGATATTGGTATTATTGTTGATTACATTGGATATGACATGATGGTTGATAGTAATGTCTTAACCATCATGGCAGCTAGAAGTTATTATAGAGCACAAGCTTCGTTGGTACTTGGTACACAAAAAGATGCAACTGTTGCTTCTTTTAGATATTTAAAGAATTTGATATTGGCAATTGTCTCGGGTAATACTATTGCAACACGCAGGATTAAGATATTAATGGATATTATTATTAATACTATGATTAAAGGTATTGGTAATACTTCTGAAATAACTGGAACAATCACATACAAAAATGATACTGGTATATTCAATGCTGCCGAAGCACTGCGTTTGAATAAAGAATTTATTGCTAGCGAAGCTACTGCATGGATTACTTATAGTTTTGGTGGCACTGTGACTAGTACCACTGCCTCAACTGATGTATTTACAACCAGTTCTGCGCATAATTTATTAGTAGGCGACCCTGTAGTATTTTCTGGATCTATTATAACAGGTAGTGGAATTATTACTGGAACAACGTATTATGTATTTGCAACACCGACTGCAACCAGCTTCAGTCTAACTACTACTCAAAACGGTAGCTCAATTGTTAATATTACAGCAGATGGTTCAGGATCAATGACTGCTAGGTATTCTTTTGATTCTGCATCTTGTAAACGAGATATGAGAGAATATGTCGAAGCTATCATTTATGATTTAAACTTCACAGGAAATTATCGTTCATTACGTGCTGCTGAACTGTATAACAATGCAGTTAGCGGTTCAACACTTTCTAATATGTTCTATGTTAGCAACGGTACTGGATTAAGAAACTGTACGTTAACAGGACTAAACGGGTCGTTAACTGAAACAAACGATTACGGTACACGCAGACCAACTGCTGGCGCTTATGTTGCACTAAATCCAGGATTTGGTCCAAACGATAGCAATGTTTGGGTACAACAGCGATCACACTACTCACAGAACGTATCTATGTTTGGCACAGGCTGTGTTGGTGCTAAGATTGACGGCGCAATACATGCAGGTGGAAATCGAAGCATGGTTAAGAACGACTTTACTACAATTTTATCAGACGGTATTGGTGTATGGTGTACAGGTGAAAACTCATTAACTGAATTAGTTTCAGTGTTTAACTATTATGGTTATGCAGGATACCTAGCAGAGCTAGGCGGACGTATTCGTGCAACAAACGGTAATAGCTCATACGGTACATACGGTGTTATTGCCGAAGGTACTGACACATACGAACAACCAATTTACGCAGTTGTTGATAATCGTCAACAACAGGCTGTTGTTGGTAATGTAGTTGTTAATGCACTAGCCGGCACAATTTTACGTGTAGAATATACCAATGCAGGTGTAAACTATACAAACGGAGATGTCGGTATTAGCGGAGACGGAATTAATGTTGTCACTATAACTGATGAATTCCGTGATGGCGGTGTAGTTGAAACTAGAATTTATGACCTAAATGACGGCAATGGATACGGCGGCACTAACTATGTTAATGCTATCAACGCAGCTCAAAGCGGAGATGCTGTTAGTATCACAATTGCTAACTCTGATGTTGCCCTAGCAACAGCATATCCATCAATGAGAATTATGCTAACTGCTGGTACAGGTGTAGGTCAGTATGCTAATATTTTAACGTTTAGCAACGGTACAAAATTCATGTCAGTGTATAAAGATAGCTTTACTGCACTAACAGTGACAGCAACAACAGCAGCCAGTGATTTACTAACAGTTGCTAGCACTGCAACATTGTATGCAGGTATGCCAATTTATCTAACTGGTACTATGTCAGGAACAGGTGGCGCAACCGGATTAACAGCAAACACATTATATTACATTAAAACAGCTGGCTTTACAAGCACACAGTTTGCTGTTAGTACTGTTAGTGCAAGCGGTACAGCAGTTGATATTCTCAATAACGTATCTGCGTTAACAATTACTGTATTAGCAGCTGGCTGGGATCATGTTATTCCTGGAACAACAATATCTAATTCTATAGACTTAACTACAGCTTATATTATTGAACCAAGAATTAATTATAGTGCTCCTGGCTATACTCAAACTGCTAGAACTATTCAAAGCGGTGCCTATAATGCATTAACATACGGGAATGGCAGATATGTAGCTATTCAAAATAGCGGAACATCATCTAGCTATAGTCTTGACGGCAAAACATGGACAGCTGGAGGCGCATTATCAGCTAGTGCATCATGGTCTCACGTAGTATTTGGTGGGGGCTCTGGCGCTATTGCAACTACACAGGTTGGAGGACTAAGTGGAGTTGGAGCAGTACTAACTCCTATCATGGGAACTGTTAATAGTACAGGATTACCAGGTGCTGATCAAGTAGTTGGAGTTACTATTGTAGACGGTGGCAGAAACTATACTACTGCTCCTACAATTGTGTTTACTCCAACAAACGGCGGCGTTGGAGCAGTTGCAGTATGTACTGTTCTAAATGGAAAAATTGATGCTATCTACATAGACACAATTAACTATCCAACAACAAGCAACGGCTCTGGATATAACTCACCGCCAACAGTCTCTGCCGATGCTACGCAGATTACTAAAATGACGGTGACACAATGGGGTCGTGGATATACTAGTGCTCCAACTGTTGCAGTAGGTGGCCCAGTTAATGGAGCAACTTTATGGACATCAAACGGCAGTGCAACTATTAATAATTACTATTATTATCCAAATGTGCAAGGGTTAACTACTACTTACAACTATTATCAAGCAGGCGCTACTGGTACATTTAGCACAAGTGCTCCAATATTCCAAACTGGTACAGGTGTAAGCGGAACATACGGAGTTAATTTAACTTACATAGGAACTGGAGCACAAGGTACTGCGGTATTAAGCAATCAAGGTGTCAGCAGTATAACAATAACTGATCCCGGTAAAGGATATACTTCTACACCTTCTATAACAATAACTGATACTAGTGCTAGATTTATAGCAATAGCAGATAGTAGTTCTAGTGCTTCTTATTTGTTAGCTAGTGCAGCATCAAATGCAGCGTGGACAGCAACCGGTGCATTACCAACAAGTACTATGACAGGTATTGCATGGGGTGTATGCAACGGAGTTAGTACATTTGTTGCAGTAGGTGGTACTGGAACGAGTACCGCGGCATCTAGTACAAACGGATCTACATGGTCAACTCGTTCTTTACCTACACTAGGATCTGGAAGTTATTCAGCAGTTTGTTTTGGAAACGGGCGTTTTGTTGCAGTATCAACAGGATCTACTTTAGCAACTGCTTACAGCACTAACGGTACTACATGGATTGCTGGAGGCAACTTACCAGCAGGATTTACTAGCGCAGTTAGCGTAGCCTACGGAAACGGACGTTTTGTTGCTATTAATGGAACAGGGACTATAACTGCCTATAGTATTGATAGCGGATTAACATGGAAGAGCTATGGTGTTGGATTACCAACAAGTCAATCATGGACTAAAATTAAATATGGACAAGGTTTGTTCATGGCAATTGCAAGTAGCTCAGCTATTTCAGCCACAAGCCCAGACTGTATTAATTGGACTGCAAGAGCAATGCCTAGTTCATCTAACTGGTCAAATCTTGTATTTGGCAATACAAATCACATACCTCTATGGGCCGCAGTTAGCTCAACCTCTGGAACAGCTGCAGCTTCTATTAATACTGGCGCTCAAGCACAAGGAAGAATGAAGGCTGCATCAGGAATAATAACAGAAGTTAGAATTAGTGAACCAGGTAGCGCATATCCTCAAGGAACAGTGACAGCAACTACTGATACTACAAATTTGATTACTGTTAATACTACAGAAAACTTGATTGATTCTCAACCAGTATTATTTGCAAGTTGCACAACTGGCGGATTAATAACAGAAAAAATCTACTATATTATTGGATCAACTATAACTAGCACACAGTTTAAAGTTAGTTTGGTAGCTGGTAGTGCTACTCCGGTTGTATTAACAACCGCTACAGGACTAACTGGAACTTATAAAGCAGGACCTATTATAACACAATTTGACCCTAACAAAGTTAAAACAGTGTCATTAAATCCAAGAACTAACAATGGTGTGCTAGGAAATCCAAGTTTTAATAACAGAGGAAATACATTTACATCGGCATCGGGATCACTAGCAGGAGACGGCCGTGCAGACTTGTATCAGCCTAGCACATTCATTGCTGTTAGAAACTTATACAAAGTACCACAAGCTGGTTCTAACGTAGTATTTGGCTCATTACAAGGCACATGGTACAAGCTAGTAGCAGTTAGCAACATTCTAGGTAATGCTGGAGAATATACTGCAACATTCCAAATTAGCCCAGGAATCTCTGTACTGCAAGCACCTACAGATGGTGATTCGATTACTACAACTATTAAGTATAGTCAAGTGCGTTTAACTGGACATGACTTCTTGTACATTGGTACTGGAAACCAAGCTCAAACTAATTATCCGTATGTTGATCCTACTAAGGCTAGTATAGCAAAACAGACAAATTCAAGTGGCGGAGGCCGCGTATTCTTTACTTCAACTGATCAAGACGGCAACTTTAACGTTGGCGGATTGTTTGGAGTACAACAATCAACAGGTACAGCCACATTAAATGCTGATGCGTTTAACTTGTCAGGCCTACAATCCTTGCAACTTGGTGCATTGAATATTGGTGTTGGAAGTGCTATTATTACGCAATTCTCAACAGACCCGTATTTTACTGCAAACAGTGACAATATTGTACCTACACAGCGAGCAATTAAATCATATATAACTGCGCAGATTGGTGGAGGTCAGAGCTCGTTGAACGTAAATACACTAACAGCTGGTGTAGTTTACATTGCAAACGATTCGATATCAACTACAAGTCAAAGTCAGTTAAATATAAAAGCAAAGATGAACTTTACAGGCGGAATTGACGGTGCTCCAGTAGCACTGGGATTCTTCTTACAACGATAACATTGAGGAAAAAAAATGGCAACAGGACGATTAGCGGCAGTAGCAATACCCGCAACAACAAACACAACAGTATATACAGTGCCTTCAAACTACTATACAGTCTGTAATGTATCTATAACTAATAGAGGCGCAGCCGCTATTACTATTCGAGTAGCAATGACAACGGCAGTAGGTGCTCCACCTACTCCTAACATTGAAGAATGGATCGAGTATGATACTATTTTAATCCCTAACGGTGTATTTGAACGTACAGGATTGGTCATGCAAGCCGGACTAAATATTGTAGTATATTCATCAGCAAGTGGTGTTGGCTGTACAGTATACGGCATCGAAACTTCAATAACATAATCATTAGGTGAGATAATAATATGGCACGTTTTAATACAGGAGCAAAGACGCTAACGATAAGTGGTAATACCATTTTAACGTATGCTTTCACTGGTGGCATAATCTCGCTAACAGGGGCACCTGGATACGGATTAACATTGGCAACCCCTGTTAGTTTTCCTGGACTAACACAACAGGTATATAATGCAACCAGCGGCGACTGTACTGTACTAGCTGCTGCCGGCACTATTAAAGGTAATGGATTTACCGCTAATACTCAACAAACTATTCCTTCCGGAGCTTGGTTTACGCTAGTATCCAATGGCACTGATTACATTATTAGTAATAATGAAGGCGGACCATTAGTAGCAACAAGTGGTTCAATCACAACCACACTGGCAGTAACAACTAGTGTTAGGAGTCCAACCTTTTTAGGATCAATCTCGTCAGGTGGAACACTAACATTAAACTCTACTAGCCATGCTACAAAAGCAACTGCTGGTATTTTGATGAATGATGGTGTTGTATCAACTAGTACAACAACTGGTACACTGGTTGTGACTGGCGGTATTGGCGCTAGTGGTAGAATTAATGCTAGTGATTTTACTGGTACTGTTGGGGCTAACTCAACAAGTTCAGGAGCATTTACAACCGTCACTGCTGGTACAAGTATAACTAACTCAGCACTAACTTCTAATCGAGTAGTATATAGTACTACTGCTGGTTTGCAAACAGACAGTGCAAATTTAACATTTAACGGCACTACCTTAACTGCCAACACTATTGGAGCATTTACTTTAAGTGGTACAATAGCAGGCGGTGGCAATCAGATTAATAACATTATCATTGGCACATCAACACCCTTAGCTGGATCGTTTACAACACTAAACTCTAATAGTACTACTGCATTTACAGCTAACTCGAGCGCATCAAATACAACAACTGGTACACTAAGAGTCACCGGCGGTACAGGTATAACTGAAAACTTATGGGTTGGTGGCTACTTCCGTGTTAATGACGCTACTGCATCTGGCGCAACTAATACAGGATGTGCAGTATTTGCAGGCGGTGTAGGTATTGGCGGTCAGATGACTGCAACAACAATTGTTGAAACATCAAGTATTGTATTCAAAGAAAATATCAATCCAATTGAAGATGCGTTAAATAAGGTCATGCAATTGGTAGGTGTGACCTATGATCGTAAAGACATGGATAAACACGAAGCAGGTCTTATTGCTGAAGACGTTAATAAGATTATTCCAGAATTAGTGAGTAAAGATGCCGACGGTAATCCGCACGGTATTCAATACTCAAAACTAACTGCCTATTTAATTGAAGCAGTTAAATCATTGAAAAATGAAATTGACACATTGAAAGGAAACAATAGATAATGGCAACGCTAAAAAATACAGTCATTAATGATACGGGAGAACTTAGACTCCCAAACGGCACAACCGGCCAACAAACAGGCGCTGCCGGGTCAATACGATATAACACTTCCAACTCTTATATTGAAGCGTATTATCCACCAGCATGGCGTCAAGTAGCTACTGTTAGTCCCCCAGTTCCCCCAAGTCAAACCAACTACTTTTCGCCCGGTACATATACATGGACAGCCCCTTCAAACGTAGGTACTGTGTGGGTATTAGCAGTCGGAGGCGGTGGTGGTGGTGGTGATGGTTGGGCAAATCACGCAGGTGGCGGAGCAGGTACAGGTTGGAAGAATGGTATAACAGTGACTCCTGGGGCTGGCTATACAGTACAGGTTGGCCACGGAGGCGGCAACTACGGAAACGGCGGCACTAGCTATTTTCAGAGTACTAGTGTAGTATCGGGTTGGGGCGGCGGATTTACATCGAATACAGGTGGCCCAAATAATAATAGTACTACTGGCGGTGGATATACCGGCGACGGTGGCGGTTCCGGCGGATTTTCTAATAGTTGGGCAGGCGGTGGCGGAGCAGGCGGTTATACTGGGCGCGGATCAAACCATGGTGAGTATACAGTAGCAGGCGGAGGCGGAACTGGCGGCCAGAACCATTCATCAACATTTGGTACTGGAGCAGGCGGCGGCGTAGGATTATACGGCCAAGGATCAAGCGGCCAAGGATTCTACACTCCGTGGAGTGGAAATAACTCTCCAGGCGGCGGCGGCAATGGCGGCTCAGGCGGTAATAGAGGGTACTACGGTGAAAATCCATGGAGTGGCTCAGGCGAAAGTTCTAATAATACGCAAGGTGGAGCTTATGGTGGTGGTGGTGGTGGACCAGGAACAAGTTGGCCAGCATCTTCAGGAGACGGGTATCCCGGCGCAGTTCGAGTATTGTGGGGAACTACTATTACTCGATCATGGCCAAGTACTAACGTTGGAGATTACTAATGTTAGAGCTTTATATTAAAATACAAAACGGATTACCGGTTGATCATCCGCAACTTAAAGACAATATTTTAGATGCGTATGAATTATCAGATACTGATTTAGACGGACACCCCGACTGGCTACCATTTATACGAGTTGAAAAACCGTATTGCGGAGTGTATGAAACAGCTGGCGAGCCGCATTATGTACGGGCCGGCATGGTAGTAAATGAACAGTGGATTGTTAGATCGATGACAGATGCAGAAAAAGTCATTAAACAAAATCGAGTTAAATTTGACTGGGCGCAAAGCGGCGGCCCATCTAACTGGATTTTTGACGAAGAAAAATGCGGATTTATTCCTCCGTTGCCATACCCCGATGACGGTGCACCTTACATATGGGTGCAAGAAGCTAATAAATGGATAGAAATTAGTAATGATGTAGCTGCACACCCAATGTCTGCATCTGAAAATTTAGCAACTCGCCCACCTTATCCAAATTTTGAAAAGGGTATTGACCATCCCGACCATGACGGCATTGTGTATGAATTCGACGAGGCAACAAATTCATGGGTTCCTATGACTAATCCTGCACAAGAGTTTCCGTCAGACCATCCTCATGCACACGTGATGATATATAATGATGCTACTCGATCTTGGGAAGTTTCTGCCGAAGCGTTGGCCACCTTTCAAAGTATTTCTCCTGAATAATCAGATATACCCTACCTAACTAATGCCCTTGATAACTATTATATTATCAAGGGCATTTTTATGAGTCATAATTATCGAGGTATTATTAATGAAGATATTACTATTAGACAGCGAGATATATTACCTTACTGTTTTTGGAATAATGTTTTTAACGATGAAGAGCTAGATGCTATTATTAAACTAATGTCAGAAACTCAAACTGTTGACGCAGAAATATCAGCTAAATCCCCCGATGGAGATGCCAAAATTGGAGCCTTAGATAAAAACTCACGTACTTCGCATGTAAATTTTTACGGAGTTAATGAAAAAACACATTGGATTTTTGATAGATTAAACCAAATTATTGATCGACTTAATTTTAGATTTTATAATTTTGATCTTAACGGATATTCGTTTTTTCAATATACAGAATACTACGGACACGAATTGGGCAAATATGATTGGCATATGGATTCATATTTAGGAGGACATCCTAATGGGTTTACAGAAACTAGAAAATTGTCAATAACATTATTATTAAACGAGCCGGGTGTGGACTTTGAAGGAGGTAATTTTGAAATTAATAAAGGATCTCCTACAGAAGTTGATACTGTAGATTTAAAAAAAGGAATGTTAATAGCATTTCCTTCCTTCTTAATTCATAGGGTAGCCCCAGTTACAAAGGGAACTAGAAAATCAATTGTTATTTGGGTACAGGGCCCTAAGTTTAGATAATTACCAAGAGTGATAATTAAAATTAATAACAACTCTAATTTTTTGATTAGTACAACTAGTACCGGCATGCATCATAGTTGAATTAAATGACACAAATCTATTTGCAACAGATTCAACTTTAGTACCGTCCTCAAATACGGTATAACCGTCATTAGTATTCATGTATAATAATGCAGTGGTACACTTATAATTTTCAACATCTGTATGTGCTCTATGAAGATATAAATTATCAGTTCTGGGATTAAGATTTGCTTTGATCCTTAATACTGCCGCAGGCGAAATTTTTGCTAAAATTGGATCTAAAATATGCAGTAAATCACTATGGGGTTTATGATCTTTATAAAATGTATGAACAAATTGAAAATCATATAAACTAGTATCACTAACGTTGGTTAATAGTGCATCATTATATACCCAAGGAAACCAAGGACCCATCATATGATCTTGAAGTGTTTTAAAAGATTTATCATCTAAGAAATTATCAATAATAGTTATTGCCATGGAACTATTTATAACCAAATTATCTATTGAAATTTTTTTTACTAGTATACTAACGTGTAAATAACATGCTATATAGGATGAATATGAATAATGTAAAAAAAGTGTTAATAGTCGGTGGAGGCACTGCGGGACTAATATCAGCACTTATTTTGAAGAAAAAACTGAATATCCAAGTTGATTTAGTGTATTCAAAAAATATTGGGATAGTAGGCGTCGGAGAAGGTAGTACTGAACACTGGCGAGAATTTATGCAATTTGTAGGCATTGACCCGTATACTCTGATTAAGGAATGTGATGCAACTTATAAATCTGGAATAATGTTTAAAAATTGGGGAGTTCGAGATTACCTTCATTCAGTAGTTTCTCCGTTTGACTCAAAGTTTTCTCAGTACTTGTTTGTATATGCAAAGCAAATAGCAGAAAACTCAACATACGTTAATCCTAAAAGCAATTGGGAAAGTATGATTAACAGCTGGCATGTTAGTAGACCTGAGTCTCCTCCAGTTAATCAGTATCATTTTAATACTCATAAGCTAAATGAATTTTTAACAAAAATAGCAACATCTATGGGGATAGGTATAATTGAAGATGATATTAGTGACGTTATCTTAGATACGTCTGGCGCAATAAAAAATTTAACCAGTAATAGCAGGATATACGAATACGATTTTTATATAGATAGTACTGGATTTAAACGTATATTAATGAATAAGTTAGGAGCAAAATGGCAGTCTTATAGTAAGTATTTAAAGATGAAGTCTGCTATAACATTCCAAACAGCCGAAGAAGAAAACTATAATTATTGGACATTGGCACAAGCAATGGATTACGGATGGATGTTTAAAATTCCTGTACAAGGAAGAAACGGTAATGGTTATATTTTTGATAGCGACTATATTACTGCCGAGCAGGCCAAATTAGAAGTTGAAAGATTATTAGGCCATGAAATAGAAATAGGTAAACAGTTTAATTTTGATCCAGGTGCATTAGAACAACCGTGGATCAAAAACTGCTGTGCCATCGGATTAAGCGCAAGTTTTATCGAGCCGCTAGAAGCAAGCAGTATAGGAACAAGTATACAACAGTCGTTTTTATTAATGCAAAAGTTAATTAATTATAACGACAATTCTATAGAAGATTACAATAAATCAGTTAATAGTATAATGGAAAATATTCGAGACTTTATAATTCTTCATTACATTACTAATAAAACTAATACAGAATTTTGGAGAGATGTTAATGCACTTGAATTGCCTGATAGTCTAACATCTAAATTAAAAAGATGGCGGCATCGGTTGCCGGTATCAGAAGATTTTAATAATATGTCTGATTATATATTGTTTACCCCAGCCAATTTTATTGTAATCATGGAAGGATTAGAGTTGTTTGATAGAAATTCTATTAGGACAGAATACAATATATTATATCCAGAAATAAAAGAAACTGCAAATACTATTATTAATCAACAACTAGCTGCTGAAAAAAATATAAAATTTATAACACATAAAGAAATGATATCAATCATAAGGAACTATTTATAATGGAAAAACCTACAATATTTGACAAGTTGTTCCCTACGCCAGTTATGTTTGGGCATTTGGAGAAAGGATTTACCAACACCGAACTCGAGTTTATTAATAACTTAGAAATGAGAGAAAATTATAATAATAGCGTTAGCACAAATACATATGTCCTTAACAGCCCTGAACTATTAGAGATTCGATTGTTTATAGAAGAAAAAATAAATTTTTATTTTCAAGAAATCTATAAACCTACTAAAGAACTAAACATCTATATAACACAATCTTGGGTTAATTTAACGTTGCCGGGGCAAAATCATCATTCTCATAATCATCCAAACAGTTTTATTAGCGGAGTATTATACATATCTGCTTCAAACAAAATTGATGCATTACAATTTCATAATCAGCGCACTATGCCTCAGCTACATATTCGCCCAACCATAGACCACGAATTTAATTGTCAAACATGGAGTTATGCAGTAGAAACGGGAGATATAGTGTTGTTTCCATCCCAACTAGTTCATAATGTAGATCAAATAACAGAGCACGTAGATAGGACCAAACGGATAAGTTTATCCTTTAATACATTTTTAAAAGGAAGACTCGGCGATGGTTATAATTTAGGAGAAGTTATATTATGATACCAGAAAAGATTCAAGACTATGTAAAAATTTATAATAATTATTTCTCTCAAGATTTTTGTAAATCAGTTATATCATCTTTAGAAAAAGCAGAATGGCAAAAGCATTATTACTATACGTCTGCCGGAACAAGTTTAACGTATGACGATGATTTACATATGTCATACGAGCCTATTCCCGAGTATGATGATTTACATAAAGCAACTTGGAATGCACTTAATCAATACGTAAAAACAGATCTTAAAGGATTTGCTTGGTTTAACACATGGCACAATTTTTCTAAGATACGATTTAATAAGTACACTGGCGGCACCAATATGAAACCGCACTGCGATCATATCCATTCATTATTTGACGGCAAGGAAAAGGGGGTTCCTATCCTTTCAGTAGTAGCATCATTAAATGATGATTATGAAGGCGGCGAATTTATCATGTGGGAAGATCAAAAAATCAATCTTCCGGGTGGTTCAATAATGATATTCCCTAGCAACTTCATGTACCCACACGCCGTTAGCACTGTGACTTCAGGAACTCGATACAGCTTTGTATCTTGGGTTTGGTAAATTAGTTTTTAATGTAGATTAATTTACCAATGTCTGGTAAGTACAAATATTCAATTTTAGATTTTCTTAAAGATTCAATTGCATCGTATATAGTATGAACAATGGGATCCCCAGCAAGGTTAAATGACGTATTGAATAATAACGGAATTTCAGTTCTATTATAAAATTCTTTTATTAAATTATAGTAATGGAAGTTTTGTTCTTCTGATACTGTTTGAACTCGACAGGTATTATCGACATGGATAACTGAAGGAATTTTGTCAGCAACGCCGTCTCTTGCCTCTAATGCATACATCATGTAAGGAGACTCGTCCAGCCCTAACATATCAAACCATTCATTTGCATGTTCAACCATCACAGATCCTGCAAATGGTCTAAAATGTTCTCGCCCTTTAACCTTGTTAACAATATCCTTACCATTGGTGTTCCTTGGATCAAATAAGATAGTTCTATTGCCTAATGCCCTAGGCCCAGCTTCGGCTTTTCCTTGGAAAAGTGCAACTATATTCTGATTACAGATTAAATCTATAATATCTGAATATGATACATTATCCTTAACTACTTCGTTTTCTTGCAATTCAAAATCGTATATAGGGTCATTACCACACAAGAAAATATTAGGGAATGTTTTAACATCTCTAAACACAGTCTTTCCTCTTATATAGTATTGACATAACCCTATGATATTTCCTTCATCACCACATAATGGGTCAGCATATAAATTTACATCTGCCGGTAAGTGTTTTTTAAAATAAGAATTTGCAACAACGTTTAATGCAGTACCACCAGTTAGTATTAAATTTTTAGATGTTGATTTCTCTAACCATTTGTTAATTAATGCAAGTCCTGACTCTTCAAACGCTTTTTGAACTTTATACGTAAAATTAATCATATGTTCTTGACTATCTAAATGAGGATACTTCATAGTATTTAGATCATATCGTCGGCCAAATGCATCAATCGTAAACACTTCTAACATTTGAAATTTATAATCTTCTTTAAATAGAGTAGGTAAAATTCTTGGATCAACTTCACGACCATACGACTGCAGGCCCATCATTTTTCCACCTTCGTCATTAAACCCAACAGCCCTACTAACGGCCTCGTACATAAATCCTCTATCAAAGTCATTTCTAATATCTATTTCTGAATCTGCCATTAGCCATTTTGGTGGTTTATGCGGCTGGAGTATTCCAAAATTTTCTGTCCAAATTGGTGTTAGTGTAGACGGATGTTGACATTTAGTGTAAAATCTTTTATACATTAAGTATGCATTATCTGGGACTGTCATTTTAAAAATAGATGTTGTTTCGTTTGCCTGTCGTCCATTATCTAAAACATAATTACTCCCCTTTCCATCACTAACAATAATCAAGGCTTCTTTAAATCCGGAATTATAAAATGCAGTAGCAGCATGGCATAGATGGTGGTGGTTATGATATTCTTCGTATGTATATTTTTTACTAAACGTAAACCCCAATTTTCTAAGTAAAGATTGGATAGACATTCTATCTGAATGAGAAACATTATATCCTGAAATTAATAATACATCTATTTCAGATGCAATTTCTTTAATTTCTTTTAAACAAAAAATAGGAACCCCGCCATCTTTTTTAAATCTAGATAGGCGTTCTTCTTGATTATAATAAACTAATTCTCTACCGTTAAATAAACATGCTGACGAATTATGATCTTTTTGAATACCCAAAATATTCATTTGTTATCCTCTCTTTGAAAAATCAATAGTTTTTAATATAGTTAACACCTCTCGATGACTCGGCGCATCTCGGACATGGGCGTCAACATAACTGCCGTGGGCATCAATATCTGGTTGTATATTTTCATAATTAGTTATATTTGGTTTCTTTTCAAAAATTCCTAATCCGTATCCAACTTGTAAATAACTCGACATTGGAAAACGCCCAGTTTCCAGAGATCCCCTAAACATAAATTGTCTCATATTATTTTTCTTAATACAGTTTAATAGAGGAATAAATTCAACAGGTGGCTGAGTTTTTGTTTTAAATTCTTGCCAAAATTTACTATCTTGACGTTTTGTTAAATAATGAAAATATACAAAATTTAATTTTTCATCAACCTCTTTCCCTACAATCTCATTATACAAAGCAATATCGTCACTATCTAAAAGTTCAATAGTATCAAGAAAATGTCTAAGCATTTCTAATTGTGTCACAGTAAGCCATAACGAAGTTGACTCAAGAGGTTCTATAAAATTCGCACTTAATCCAATGGCACAACAATTTTTAATCCATACATCTTTAAATCTACCAGGCTCAAATGAGATAACTTTATTAACAGTTAGTTTTTGTTGATAGAACTCTTCTGCTTCTGCCAGTGCTTCGTCTTCTGTTATATAATCACTATCAAAAATATAACCTGATCCAATCCTGTGATCTAACGGAATTTGCCACATCCACCCGTATTTCATAGCAATAGCTTTAGTATAAGGTTTAATATTGTCTTCACTATCTAACCAAAACGGTATTGCTTTCTTCATTGGAAGATGTTTGGCAAATGAAATCCATTCACTATTATATACTTTGTCAATAAGTAATCTAGAAAATCCAGAACAATCAAATATAAAATCACATGCAACACTAATGTCGTTTGTAAGAACTACTTCATTAATATTTCCGTTATCTGCAAATTTTGCATCTACAAATTCTTCTTCAATAACATTGATGCCTCTTGATCTTCCAGTATTTTCTAAATAATCTGCAAATTTATGAGCATCAAAATGCATTGCCCATGCAGTTTTATTCAAATCAACCTTATTATTGTAAGATAATTTTGTTTGATATATGAAATCTTCAAATTTTGAATTTTCATCAATTAATAATTTTTTTAAAATATCGTTAGCACCGCCATTAAACACCCCAGGAATATCCGAATCTATTAATTTGTCGTCAAACCCGTGAAAATAATTTTTGCCATCGCCATTCCAATTTTCAAAACTGATACCAGCTTTAAAACTACCGCTTGATTTCTTAATAACATCAAACGGGTCAATATCTATAGACTTTAAGAAATGTACTATGTGCGGAGTAGTAGCCTCTCCTACTCCTATAATACCAATATTCTTGCTTTGTATTAATGTTATATCTCTCTTTGGAAATATTTGTTTTAATACTAACGCAGTCATCCATCCGGCAGTACCGCCACCTAATATTACAATTTTATTTTTTTTCATATTTTTATTTTATTACCGAGCATTAAACGCTATTGAAATCCGATCGTCATCACTATTACTTGGCTCAACATAGTGTGATAACCAAGATGGAAACAGAATTAATAACCCGGCCTCAGGAGTAAGGTGCCATGTAGACGCATTTATAGAGTTTGTATTTTTTAAAGTAGACTCATTAATATGATACGATTGTGCAACTGCAGGGTGATTAAACACTATATTGCCCGAATCTTTAGGAACTGACACATAATATACACCTGACACTGTTGAGTCAGGATGAACGTGCGGACGATTGAAACTTGATTTATTATTAATGTTTATCCATAAATTACCAAGTTGCATTTTATATTCGTCTTTAAGTCCAAATTCAGTATGCACAAGTTTTAAATTTTCAATTATCATATCAACTAATTTGCCAATTTCTAAATTTGGCTTAGATAACTCATCACTTTGCCACCCTCTAACATTACTTTTTACAACACCATCAGACGATGTTTGTAGGTAGTACGCATACTTTTTTAACTCGTCGTTATCAATACACGATAACTTTTCGGTTGTAAGGAACGATTTAAAAATATAAGTTATATCCATAGTGAGATATTTACCAGTATTAAAATTCCTTGCTGATAAAATAGATATATAATGCATCAAAGGATTTAATATGAATATTGTAGTTGTAGGCGGCGGAACAGCAGGCTGGCTTGCTGCCTTGTTTATTAGCAAATCACACCCACATCATAATGTGACTATAGTGGCATCAAAAGATATAGGAGTCATTGGAGCTGGCGAAGCAGTGACTGGAGCTCTAACAGATGTTATTGCAGGCCACTATGGAGATTTTGGAATTGATCCTGCTGAATTTTGTAGAGAGACTTCGGCTATGCCTAAATACGGCATACTTCATAAAGATTGGACTAGTAAAAAAGGCCATGACTATTTTGGTCCAATTGACGGAACTTTAACTGCACTACAGACGACGGATTCAATGATAGCATATCTTGCTTCTCAGCATCCTAATAAAGTACATATGGGAGCGTTCTTTGGCCAAATGTACGATAATAATATTTCACCTATAAGTAGAATTACAAATAACATTGAAGTTAGTACACACGCATTTCATTTTGATGCTAAACTAGTAGCACAGTATCTTGAAAAACATTGTCTAAAATCTGCTAATTGTTCACTAATTGATGCAAAGATTGTAGATGTAAATCTAGATGAACAAGGATTTGTTAAATCGTTATTATTAGAAAATCAAACAACCGTTGTTGGTGATTTCTTTATAGATGCATCTGGATTCAAACGTATCTTAATGAAAAAACTTGAAACTAAATGGATTGATTATAAGAAACATTTACCTGTTAATGCTGCATTGCCATTTTTCTTAGACTACGATGAAGGAGAAGAACCCAAGTGTTATAGTACTGCATGGGCACAATCATCAGGCTGGTACTGGGAAGCTAATATACAAAATCGAAAAGGTTGTGGATATACGTTCTGCGATGATTTTATCACAGCAGATCAAGCACAAGCAGAAATTGAAACAACGCTAGGTAGAAAAATAACACCTATTAATTATTTTAAATTTGAGACTGGTCGGTTAGAAAATACTTGGGTAAAAAATTGTCTAGCTATTGGATTAGCCGGAGCCTTTGCAGAACCACTAGAAGCTACATCTATTCATTCTACAATTGTGCAGATAAGCCATTTATGTTTTGAATTTTTAAAACCAACAAAAGAAGATACACTAAATCCTGCATCTATTTTGTTTTATAACAAACGTGTTAATACAATGTTTGATGACTTTAAAGATTTTTTAGTTGCGCATTATTTAGGTGGCAGGACAGACAGCGAATTTTGGCGTTATATAACTGCTGGTAATACGTTAACAGATTTTACTCGAGATTTAAGAGAAACTTGCAAAAGTCGTCTGCCTAGTAAGTATGACTTCTCTGCGTATCATGGAGCAGCCCCGTGGGCAATATGGAGTTTTATATTAGTAGGAACAGGACAAATAAGTCCTGAAGTAGCATACAAACATTTAACTAAAGATGTTGTACAAGAAGCAGTTAACGAATTAAATAAATTAACTATGGCTACGGAAAAATTAAGATTAACTCATTATAATTTTAATGAGTACAGAAGCATAGTAAACAATAACAATGTTAAGTTTATTCCGCGTCGTGGAGTTGAGTGGCACGTGGGTTAAAGTAGATCTACTATATCAAGAATTGTTTGGATCTTATTTTCAATAATACGATTTCTTAAACTTAGATCTAAACCCTTATGCACAGGTTTAGGCAAACTATCAAGAGCAAACCAACCCCAGGCAACGTGCTCGTTGCTCAATTTAGGAACAAACTCTTCGTCAACAATACAAAAATAAGTATGAAATTTAAACATACTGTCATTGCTAACAAATCGTTCCAAGGGTAGTGTTTTTTTAATATTAGGATCAACTCCTAATTCTTCATTTATTTCTCTGCACAATCCTTGCCATGCAGATTCGTGCGACAAATTTGTACCTCCAACTAGTCCCCAGCGACCGGCATGTTTTCCTTCTTTCTTTTGTAGTAGTAAAACTCTGTGAGTGTCCCTAGCGCATATTAATGCACCTGAACAGTCAATTTCTGTTAAAGATTTATTCTCCATTCGCCTTTCTTATATTCGCCTTCAAAAGATTTAACCCATTCTACCCCATTCCACTTGTATTGAGTCCTAGTATAAAAATTCATCTGATATACTAGTTGATCTGTGACCTCATCTGCAGAAAATACTACTACCCATTTTGTACCATCCCACTCAATAATGTCATTAGCTTCGGCTAATGCATCACTACCGTCTAAGTTTTTCCATGCATCGGGTCCATCTTCATTAAGATTTAATTCATAAGTAATCGTACTATTTGCAGATATTTGAGTAGCAGGAACTATAACAAATTCCTTGTCAACTGATATTCCTGCTGAGTTAGTAGTAGTTATGCCTCCGGATCCGTTTACCCCAGTCACTGTGATTAGGCAATCATTAATAATGTTTACTCCACCTAGTTTTTTTCCTCTGACTCGAATTTTATCTCCAATTTGATAGTTAGAACCAGGATTACTTCGTATAGCAGAATAAGAAGAGGTAGCTAATACCTGAGTCACATCAAAGGTTGCTCCGGCACCACTACCAAAAATTGTAGTGCTAATAGTATTATGGAACACTGGATTTGATTGAGGATCTGATATTACTTCAATTCCGTTAACATATAATTTATGATTGTTAACTTTTTTATGTAAAATGTTAGTATGTATATAATTTGTTTTTGCGTTAGAAGTAAACGTATCTCTAACAGCTCCGCCAATTCCTTCAACAATTAAATATCTTCTACCTAATGTTATAGGTTGGTCTGTTCTTTCTTTATTTGGTCTCTTAGGATTAAATGTAGTCGGATCAATAATTGCATCATAATAGACCCAATCTGATTCAGGCCTAGAATTTGCTGGACCTGCTATGCGTGTATTAGACGGAAAGGTATCTGGATCCCATTCTGCAAATAATTGTAAATTATCTAACGGATTAATACTAATCTTACCAACAACATCTGTACCGTCAGGTTGCCTTAAAAATATTTTACTTAATCCAGAAGTTATTTTTCCCGGATATTGTTTAATGACCATTTCCCAATTTAACCAGCTTCCGGTACCGCTTTCGTTGCTACGGAATTTAACTGTATTTTCTGCTACTAGAATATCAAAGTTTCCAATTGAAGTTTTATTATCAAATATTTTTCCAACAGGATCAACTTGCCCCACGGCATAGTCAACACCTAACCCATCTATATAGTCTAACACTGGGTCACTTTTATTTTCGTAGATATTAGCAATGATATTTGTTATAATACCTAATTGTTTAATTTTAGCAGGCGGGCTAAGCCATACCGGTGTTTTAAGTGATATTGATGCAATATCTATTGCAGATTGCGTCCCTACAGGTATTGATCTAGAGCTAAACACTACGTCTCCTAATTCAACAACACTTAAACTAGTCCAATCTATATAATTATCAGTAGTTTGTATTTCTAAACTAGGATTGAACAAAGTTAAAATTTGTTCAAGAATTTGCAATTTTTGATCAGTGTTTGCTGTCCAGATATCAACTTTTAATGACAAGTCGTATGGCGTTGGCATTAATCTTTCAACAGTGTATTGATTTCCTTGACTGTTATTATATGTGCCAGTCTCTTCATCTATTGCACGTTCTCTAAAATTTAACTTACTAACAAATGTAGAATCACCTATTCTATCTCTTGCAAGATCAAGATCAGAAATATAAACTGCAATCTTAGGAGCACCAGCTAGCATATTTTCGCTATTTTGATTAATAATACTAGCAACTTGTTTGTCTTGATCACCGTACATAACTGGTATTCTAACCAGTGTGCCGTCACCATACTTGACTACAAAATTACTTAGTAGTCTAATAACTTGAATAAGATATCGTCTTAATTGTCCATCATAAAAATGTTGCATTAGAAATCTGCCTTAGGTCTAAGTGCCTTGCTCAGGCTTTGTTTTTCTGCTTCTCTAACATTATATAATGTCACAGTCCATTGTCCAGCAACGGTTATATGATAGTCTGCAGGCAATGTTATTCTAATTAATTGAGTAGGTTCACCGTCTATAGTTGTTGTATATGAACTAATTAAATTTGGATGTTCTTCTACTGCAAAATCTAATTTGATGACTGATTGATTTATAACAACAAACAACGCTGTGTTGTATGTTGCATAATCAATAGCAGTATTAAGGACCCTAACATCATTGTCAATCATTGATTGTGATATAGTAATATTATCACTAGTTAATTGCTGATTATAAGTCCAATTATTATTGTTAATAAACCCAGTTCTAAATGTTTGTCTGTTATTAGTATTAGTTAATGTGTGACGAACTGCATCTTCAACTTTAACCCATCGCTTGCCGTCATATCTAAATAGTCTATTTGGCAACATATCAATGCGTAAGTAATAATCACTTTTAATAGCATTTGTGGGAAATGAAATGCCATGCCCAAAATCTGCACCATTAGGAGGAATACCATCGCCTAATAAATAACCACTATACCCGGAACGTTTAGGTTTGCCGGCAGTTTCGCTAGCATCTTCTTGAGTATTGCTGGCATCAATGTGTGTATCGTCTACAGTTTTAAGTATAGGATTGCCTTTATCGTCAACGGCCAGTGTATAAAATTGCTGAGTTTCATAGCCACTAGATTTAGCATCAATTTCAGCTTGGGCAATGATGGCATCGTTAATTTCAAGATTTTTAGCACTAGTACTAAGTATGCCTTGAATAGTAGTTCCACCATATATGCTAAAGAAATTAGTATCAGGTGGTGCATTACCTGTAGTTGATGCAGTGACACTATACAGCGATCCCTGATATCGAACAATTTCACCAGATGTATATGTTTTTGTTGGATCATAATCTCCAACAAAATTAGCAGTATCATCAGTTGGTACATTTAAAATATCTGTAAATTGCTGGGAGTTAGTTAATTTCTTAAGTTTTAATCGATATAGGTGTGGATACCAAGTACGACTAAATCCTTCTGCAGCTCTGCCCACTTCTTCAATAGCAAAAAATCTAGGCATTGCAACATCTGCAGAACTCAGTGCAAACTCATCTTTTAGGTGCGGCAATTCTATAACATCACCTGCAATGGGTTTTCTGCCTACGGTGCTAACTGTATCGTTGATATGTACAGTCATAAACAGTGTATCGTTATCAATAAACAATCCAAACTGGCTTAAATTAAAATCAATATCTGCAACATTATAAATGCAACGTAAAGTATATATTGATGTATCGTATACTCTATCTCTATTTTCAAGTAGTAATAGATCTTGTATATTAGTCGGACTTAATGCATTATATTGCGGAATAACAGCACTAGATTCTCCAGTAAGCGGATTTTTTGGCCCAAGATATTTGTGAAAGTGCAAGTCAGTACCGCCTACTTGAAATAGCTCAGATATATTGCGATCTAAGAATTTGTAGTCACTACCTTTTTCTGGTTTGTATAATGATAAACGTGGCATAGTAATATTTATCGAATAAATATACTGGGAGATCCAAATGTCAGACAATCCACAACAACTAAAACAACAAGTTTTCGATTATTGCCGAACCATGTTAGGCGACGGCATGATTGACGTTGAGCTTGATCCTGTACACTACGAAACCGCATTAGAGCGTACAATAAATAGATTTAGACAGCGTAGTTCTAATGCTGTAGAAGAAAGCTACATGGTACTAGAACTAATTAAGGATCAAAATGATTACACTTTGCCTAAAGAAGTTATTAATGTTCAGTCAGTATTTAGACGAACTCTTGGATCAAGAACTGGTGGCGGAACTGGTTCCAATTTTGAACCCTTCAATTTGGCGTATACTAACACATATCTGTTAAACAGTACCATGATGGGTGGTATTGCAACATACTTTATGTTTGCCAGCTATCAAGAAATGATAGGTAAAATGTTCGGAGCCTATATTGAATTTCAGTGGGTACCTACTAGTCGTACACTGAGAATTTTACAGCGACCATTTGCTGAAGGTGAAACACTATTATTACGTTGTCAGAATTATAGACCAGATTATTTGTTAATTGATGATCTATATGCTAAACAATGGATACGCGATTATACATTGGCTAACTGTAAAATTATGTTAGGCGAAGCACGTAGTAAATTTGCAACTATTGCTGGTCCACAAGGCGGCAGTGCGTTAAATGGTGGAGATTTAAAATCTGCCGGCAAAGAAGAACTTGAAAAATTAGACAAAGAGTTAGAAACTTATATACCAGGTGGAACAGGGTATACATTCATTATAGGTTAATATGAAAGTACAAGAAATTATTTTAGAATCAGCGGCGTGGCATCGTTCAGCTGGCAAGAGCAAGAAAGGCGGACTCAATGCCAAAGGTGTGGCTAGCTATCGTAGAGAGCATCCAGGTAGTCATTTACAAATGGCAGTCACTACTAAGCCTAGCAAATTAAAAGCTGGCAGTAAAGCTGCTAAACGTCGTAAATCATTCTGTGCTAGAATGGGCGGAGTTAAAGGTCCTATGAAGAAGCCAAACGGTAAACCTACACGTAAGGCATTGGCGTTGAGAAAGTGGAATTGTGAAAGTGTAGAGCATATGGTAGAAATGATCTTAGAAAATATGGATCATGACAAAGACAATCAAGCAGTACCCGAATTAAAAGCAGCATTAATTGCACAAAAGACAAAACTACAAAAGGCAAGTGATAATGAAGTCTATGATATCATTGATAACATAATGACACGCATTGCTAAGACACATGGCATTAGCGGACAGAAGTTGCACGATATGTGGGTTGATCAATATGATCAAGTACCCGATACTTGGATAATGAAATGAAAGTACATGAGATTATAACTGAAGCTAGCCATGGCGGTATGAAAAAAATTGATCCTACACATAAGGCTGCTATACAAAATGCTATAACATTTCCTTCAATGAATCAAAGTACAGGAAGTGCATATCTAGGATGGCGTATGGGTATTGCAATGGCAGGTGCTCCTACATATCCAACAAAAATGAATGCAGATAATTGGATTGGTGGAGATCCGTTAATATCAACTTACACTAAAGAAGAAATGGATATTGTTAATGCTGCCGCCAAGGCAGTAGGCGGCGGTACTGCTCAGAACTGGAGTGGTGATCGAAGCAAAGAAATCGCCGGAACCAATACAACCAGTACTGTTGCTAAACGCAAACTGAACAAATACGGCATATAAATTTCTTGACCTTGTAATAAAAGTGTTATATAATAACACATATTTACGAGGTTTCTTATGATCATAGGCGTATGCGGATTTATTGGGTCTGGCAAAGATACAGTTGCTGACTATCTAACTAACTTTCATGGTTTCCGACGAGAATCATTTGCTAACAGTCTTAAAGACGCAGTAGCACATGTCTTTGGTTGGGATCGAACAATGCTAGAAGGGCGTACTAAACAAGCCCGTGAATGGCGTGAACAAGTAGATCCATGGTGGGCAGAGCGCCTAAATATGCCTAACTTAACTCCTCGCTGGGTTTTACAGTGGTGGGGAACTGAAGTTTGCCGTAAAAGCTTTCACGATGATATCTGGATTGCTAGTTTAGAAAATAAACTGCGTAATAGTACTGATGATATTGTCATTAGTGATTGTCGTTTTCCTAATGAAATTAAATCAATTAAAGATGCAGGTGGCATTGTAGTACGAGTCATTCGAGGTGATGAACCTGAATGGTATAATGATGCTGTAGACATGAATGCTGGTGATCGTTGCATGAATTATATGACTGCTAAAGTACGTATGCAAAAATTAGGAATTCATGCCAGCGAAACTGCGTGGGTTGGAACTAAGTTTGATATAATTTTAGACAATAATGCTAGTATTGACGATCTTTATCTACAGGTTAAAAATCTGGTTTTAGAGAGCCCTGCTTCCACTGAAAACCTTCCTTATGCAGAGTCCTCTGACAGTTTGCACATACCGTCTTAAGATTTAAAGGACGAGAGTTATTTAGATTCCCGTCGACATGGAACACATTAAACTGTTCCTTATACTTGCTTTTATAGCCACATTTGTCGCATTCTGACTTCATGCGATACCCGTCTTGGTACCATTTAGGCATTCCTTTACCTACACCACCGTATCGGGCACATGCTTCGCATTTAGAGCGATAATACACTCTGCCTTCTTTACGATAGTTGATAGCAACAGGTCTTAGCCCGCATCCGCACAGTGGTCTTGTCATCTTGTATTTAGTTGCCCTTTTTGACACCTTTTTGGTAGGTTATAACTAGCCGTTTTTAGATTTTATCAATAAATACTAGTAGAACAAAAACCTTAGGAGATCCCAAGATGGCATTAAGTTCACCAGGCGTAGAAGTCAAAGTAATTGACGAATCATTTTATACCCCAGCGGCACCAGGTACAGTACCTTTAGTTATTGTAGCCTCTGCTGAAAATAAAACAAACAGCGGAGCTACCGGAACCGCCCCGGGTACACTTAAAGCTAACGCTGGAGAAGTTTATCTTCTAACAAGTCAGAGAGATCTTGGAGACACATTTGGTGATCCAATCTTCAAGACTGATGCAAGCAACAATCCAGTACATGCTGGTGAGCAAAACGAGTATGGCTTACAAGCCGCATACAGTTTACTAGGTGTTAATAATCGTGCATTTGTTGTACGTGCAGACATTGACCTAGGACAATTAGATGCTCGTGCTACAGAACCAGATGCAACACCAGCAAATGGTACACATTGGTTTGACACACAAATTTCATCGTTTGGTATTTTTGAATGGAACGGAGCTCCGGCAACAACTAAAAATGGACAGAAATTTGTTAACAAAATTCCACGTGTTATAACAGATCCTACACAAGTTGATTCAATGTCAGAAGGCCCAAAAGCATCGTCTGGATCAATTGGTGATTATGCAATTGTTGCAACTGATATTACTACTGATACACCAGCATTAACAACAGTTCATCCTAATACACTATGGTACAGAAGCCGTGGGACTCATCCTAGTCAAACACCAGGCAACTGGGTTAAGGTAGGATCAGAAGACTGGTTTAACAGCTGGCCAACAGTGACTTCGACTGCTATTAATCCAACATTAGTTAGTGCTACTTTTCTTATTAACAGCAATGTTATAACATCTGGAACAAGTTTAACAGCAACCGCAGCTTCTATTAACTCAGTCATGGCGGCAACTCCAATTAAAGCATCAGTGGTTAATGGCAAACTAGAAATTTATCACAGTGGCCTGGGCGGCGGCGACATAAATGGCCGCGACCACGCTGACAGCAACGAGGTTATTATTGCAGTTGATCTAAGTGGAGACGCAACAGCTGATGCTAAGAGTGCAGCAGTATTAGAGGCAATTGGAATTGCGCCAGGCAATTACTATGCTCCGAGACTACAAATTTCTGCACACACTAAAGTTCCAGAATTCAAGAGTTCAGCAAGCTATCCACGCCCAACAGGTAGTGTATGGATTAAAACAACTGAACCTAACTTAGGTGCTCGTTTCCGTGTTAAGCGTTGGAATGAAGCTACCCTAGCATGGGAAAGAGTTGATGCTCCATTATACTCAGATAACAACTTTGCTCTACTAGGTCTTGACAAAGTAGGCGGAGGCGTAAACTTGAAAGTTGGACAACTATATGTTCAAACTAACTACACTGAAGACGACGGTGCCGATACTTCCCCTAGACTAGCAGATTGGAAAATCTGGAGACGCGGTGGAAAATCTTCAATGACAACCATCCAGTCAGCTAAAATTGGCACTGGTGGAGTTTCAGCAGGTGCTAAGTCTTTTGAATTAGCAGAAAGTCTAACAGGTACACCTACACTAAGCGATTACGAATATAGCATGTTAGATGGTGGCGAAGGCATTGGTAAAACAGTAAATTGGACAGCAACTGGAACAATTGCAGATGCAAGTCTAATGGCAGAAGCTATTAATTCAACAGGGTTTACAAATATCGAAGCTTCAGTTGATACACAAAATCGAGTCATAATAAGCCACAAAAATGGTGGTGAGATGCGTATGCGTGATGGCAACGGTACACCTTTAGTACTATATGGATTTACTCCATATGATTATGAGCCAAGTTCAATGGCATATAGAACAGGTACTGAGTTCTTGTTTGCAGCCCCACAAGGCCCAGCAGAAGGCTACTGGGATTTTGTTGCTAGCAACTGGACTCCTCTAGTCTATGCTGCCAGCAATGATGCTCCGTCACGTATTCCGGCAGACGGACGCTTATGGTACAGTTCAGTTATCGATGAAGTTGATATTTTAATACACAACGGCGCAAAGTGGGTTGGATTCAAAGACGCAGATAGTCCATTAATGGGCACTGACCCTAATGGACCAATTGTTGCTGCAACTGCTCCTGAATTGCAATCAGAAGGTGGAGACCTAGTCACTGGTGATATATGGGTTAGCACAGCTAACATCGAGCATTTTCCACAGATTTATAAATTTAACTTTGAACTAGCAAATCTTCCAATTGCTAAACGTTGGGTACTAGTTGATAAAACAGATCAATCAACAGAAGACGGTATTGTATTTGCTGATGCACGATATAATACAGCAGGTATGAACAGCGATATGCCTGGTAGCATTGTTGACTTGTTAGCTACTGATTATGTAGATTTTGACGCTCCAGATCCAGCATTATATCCAAAAGGTATGTTGCTATGGAATTTACGTCGTAGTGGTTATAATGTAAAAGCATTTATGCGCGATTACGTTAACACAGCCGATGATAACATTCGTTATGACCCAGCGCACACTGGCGGTGAGTCACAAGCTGATTACTACCCACATCGTTGGGTCACAGTTAGTAGCAATCAAGATGACGGTTCTGGCAGCTTTGGCCACCATGCACAACGTAAAGTTGTTGTTAAGGCGCTTCAAGCAACAGTTAACGCTAATGAACAGATTCGTGACGAAGACGGACGTATCTTTAATTTGATTGCTTGCCCAGGATATCCTGAACTAATTGGCGAAATGATCAGCTTAAACTACGATCGTGGATTAACAGCATTTGTTGTTGGAGATACACCTGCACGTTTAACACCTGATGCAACTTCATTGCTTGCATGGGGTAATAACGCAAACGGTGCATTAGAAGATAATGACATTGGTGCATCTAGCTTTGACGAGTATATGGCCATGTTCTATCCATGGGGATTCACTAGTGATAATTTTGGAAACAATGTAGTTGTTCCGCCAAGTCATATGATTTTAAGAACTATATCATTAAGCGACCAAGTTAGCTATCCATGGTTTGCACCAGCTGGTGTACGTCGTGGCGGCATTACTAATGCAACAGCAGTTGGTTATGTTAGTTCAGAAGGTGAGTTTAAGTCAGTTGCATTAAACAACGGACAACGTGACACACTATATGAAACAAAAGTTAACCCAATAACATTCTTTACAGGAACAGGATTGGTTAACTATGGTCAGAAGACTCGTGCTAAGGCAGCGAGTGCATTAGATCGTATTAACGTAGCTCGTTTAGTAATTTACTTACGTAGACAACTAAATCAACTAGCTAAACCATACATCTTTGAACCTAATGACAAGATTACACGTGACGAGATCAAAGGACAAGTTGAAGCCTTACTATTAGAACTAGTAGGACAACGTGCTCTTTATGATTATCTAGTAGTTTGCGATACAAGCAATAATACTCCTAGCAGAATTGATCGTAACGAGTTATGGATTGATATCGCGATCGAACCAGTAAAAGCAGTAGAATTTATTTACATTCCACTACGCTTGAAGAATACTGGTGAGATCAAAGGCCTATAAATACATAGAGGAGCTAAATTAAATGGCAATCGCAACACTTTCAAGATTTACAGTGCCTTTGGCTAGTGACCAATCATCTAGCACACAAGGCATGTTGATGCCCAAGTTAAAGTATCGCTTTCGAGTGAGCTTTGAAAACTTTGGTGTTTCAACTCCAACTACAGAACTAACCAAGCAGGTTATCACTGCCGTTCGTCCTAACCTACAATTTACTAACCAAGTTATTGAAGTTTACAACAGTAAAATCAATTACGCAGGTAAGCACACATGGCAAACAATGGCTATCAGCTTACGTGACGATGCTACTGGCAACGTTAGCAAGCTGTGCGGCGAACAGATGCAGAAACAATTTGACTTCTTTGAACAAGCATCGGCAGCTAGTGCTATTGACTATAAGTTTACTACTCGTATTGAAGTATTAGACGGCGGCAACGGCGGCAGCACTCCTAATGTACTTGAAACATGGGAATGCTATGGTTGCTATGTGACCGCAGTTAACTATCAAAACATGAGTTATGCTGAACAAGGACCAATGCAAATTGATCTAACACTTCAGCCTGATAACTGTTTACAGATTCCAACTGGTGCTGGTATAGGTGCTACTGTAGCACGTACACTAGGTACATTAGCTACTGGCGGAAGCAAGTAAAAATATACAGAAAAGGCAGCTAAGGCTGCTTTTTTTGTGACTATTGATTATCTACCCAGTTTATTGGGTTGGATAAATATTGTATGCCAAGTAAAGCCAGTGGTCAGTTTAATAATACCGGTGGAGGTCTCCGTGACTTCCAACATGCCGCACGACTGTTTGTTGACGGGGATTTTGCACTAGCGCCAAGATGGAAGTGGCAATACCACGTACAGTTTAGTGGTAAAGGTTGCGGTCCAGATCTTAACATGTTAGTTAAGAGTGTTGATTTACCAAAATTTCAAATAGCAAACGAAGTTGCAAATCAATATAATAGGAAACGTGTTGTACAAAAGACAATGCAATACCAACCTATTAACATTATATTCCATGACGATAATTCAAATACTGTTAGGGGATTATGGGACAGCTATTACAACTATTACTTTAGCGATAGCAAAGCTGGTAAAGGCGGACTATATCAAAAGTCATTAGGAGCCCCAATGTCTTTTTACGGTTTAGAAAATGAACCAGTTAGTCCATTTTTAAGTTATATAAAAATACATACATTTGCAAAACGTCAATGGGCCGGATATAAATTAATTAATCCTGTTATTGTGAGTTGGAGCCATGACACTATGTCATACTCTGGAGGAGAAACTGCACAGCACACTATGTCAGTGGCATACGAAGCAGTAGTATATGACTCGGGGTCAGCAGCCGCTGGAAATCCACCAGGATTTGGTTCATCACATTATGATTCAACACCTAGTCCGTTAACTGTTGGGGGATCTAATAACTTTACTCCTGTTGAAGGTACAAGTGGAGTCCGTACTGGCGCTGATCAAGTGTTTGGTAATAAAATAGCAGTAGAAACACAAAATCCTGAAAACACATTTAGTTTTACGGGTAAATCGTTAACTGCAATTGATAATTATAATAATACTAAAAATTTACCAATTGCATCTAGCTCTAATCCCACAGTTAATGTTCCGCTAACTACTGCGGCACAATCTGGTAGGGGGGCACTTAATAATATTTCTTTTCCTATTAACGATGACGCCAATAAACCAACACGTGGTGTTCTTAGAAATTTAACAAATACGGTCTAATATGTCAATTCAAACTTCTAATCTTCCTCAAGAAAGTTCTCCAAACAATGAAGTTCGATCATTCTTTGACAACTACTTTTTACATCAAATAACATTTCCAACAAATCAAATTGATGCAGTAGTTGGATTTTTTATGAAAAGAAATTTTGATGATCTTGCTGCTAAAAGCACAGCTATTGTATTATTGAATCAAGCTAGAATAGAAAATGTTAGCCCTTTAAAATTAGTTGACACGCTTAAGGGATTAAATGATGTACAGTTAAGTAATGTAGTCACTGAAGTATTAAACGTATATAGAGATCGTAGATCATCATTAGGTTTTAAAATACTTGCTACAGAAGAAACTACTGAAAGCAGAAACATTAAACAATGAGCCGCTTTGCCCAAGGAAAATACACACTAGTTAATCCAGACAAGTATGTAGGAAACAGATCGCCAACATACCGTAGTAGTTGGGAATGGCATTTTATGCGGTTCTGTGATCAAGATGCTCGTATATTAAAATGGGCAAGTGAAGCTATAAGAATTCCATATAAAGATCCATTTACTGGTAAAGGTACTGTATATGTACCTGATTTTTTCATACAGTATGCAGATGCCAAAGGCAAGATGCAGGTAGAACTTATAGAAGTTAAACCACAAAATCAAACACTACATGAAAAAGTTGGTAAAAATCGCAACAACCAACTACAGTTTGCAAAGAATCAAGTTAAGTGGCGAGCAGCGTATGAATGGTGTGCTAGACAAGGTATCAAGTTTAGAATACTAACAGAACAAGAGTTATTTCACCAAGGCGGAAAACGATAAGTAGTATTATGAAAAATCTCGAAGAAATCTTAAATTTGCCCGAAAGCAAAAAGGCTATTAAAAAAGCCGAAAAGGAAAAAGCCACTGAAGTTGCCCAACCTTTCCTTCGCGACATGTCAGAATTTGACAAAATTGCGGCTGCATTACCTGCTGTAAAAGGTCTAGGTGATGCAAGTGATGCAGAGTTTGATGCACTGGCACAACGTGCTACAGATGCCTATGATGATCTAATGGATCTAGGTATGAATGTTGAAGCACGTTATAGCGGACGTATTTTTGAAGTAGCGGGTGGCATGTTAAAAAATGCAATTGATGCAAAAGCCGCTAAAATTGATAAAAAACTTAAGATGATTGAACTACAGCTTAAGAAACAAAAGTTAGATCAAGACCAGGGAGAAGACCGAGGTGTAGACGTCACTGGTTCCGGAGTTATTGTATCAGATCGCAATAGCTTAATTGAAAAACTTAAGAATATGAAATAAATATAATATCAGGATCACCTATATGAAATCGTTTACAGAATACCTAGCAGAAAGCAAAGAAGAGAAGAAGTACTCTTTTAAAATTAAAATCGCCGGAGATCTTCCAGAAAACTGCGAAGATGTCATGGAAACTGCTTTACAAAAATTCCAAGTAGCTAAGTTTGCAAAAACTAAGACTACTCCAATTCAAGCTAAATTACGTGATTTTCCTACATTAGAAAATGCACAAGTTAATGTGTTTGATGTTGAATTAGAGTACCCAACTACAAGTTCGGTCTTAACTAATTACATGTTAGAACAAACAGGGTTAACTGCTGACCGTATCAAAGTACGTAGTCCGTTAGAGGAAGCAGAATCAGAACTTAATGTGGAACATACAGAAGTTGAGAAGAAAGCACTATTGACTCAAGACTATCAAAAAGAAAGTAATCAAAATACCGTAGGTGATAAAGGTATTAGCAACTTCTTAAAAGATCTAGCTAAGGTTAGAAAAGAACATGTACAGTACAAAGGCGTGAATGATGCTATCCTAGCAAAGAAAGCCCCTAAAGAAAAATCACAAGAACAAGCTAAACCTGTTGCCGGCAAAAGTCCAATTGGTTCTGCTAAAGGAAAAACAAAATGAACTTTAATGAACTATTTCAAAAAATGAGAGAATTGGATCAACCAATTGGTGAAGAATTAAAAGGTGGGCAAAAGAAGTTAGATGTTGACAAAGATGGCGACATTGAAGCAGATGATCTAGCAGATTTACGAGCCAAAAAAGTTGACGAAGAAATTGTTGATGAGTGTGGCATGGATATGCCTATGCCAATGGGCTCACCTAAGCAACAAGATAATGTCAGTATGAATATTAGTATGAACGGAGCTGGCCCGGGTGGCATTCGTGATTTAATGGATATCTTACGTGATATTGAAAATGGTCCGAGTGATGACGGTAGTGACATGGACGGCGAGATGGGAATTATTATTGATAAAATGGCAGGTGATGACAGCGGCCACGACGAACCGTTGTTAGGCATGGATGAAGCAGGAGCTGGCGGGTTTGATCAAGCTAGTACTACTCCTGATCCAGAAACTGCTCCATTAGGTGCTGCGTTTCCTACAGGCAACGATCTATCAAGTCATGGTGGCAATGAAAGGCATAAAGTAAATGGCGGCGGCAATCCTTATGCAGTAGCTGCTGAAAGTTTAATCCCAAGACTTAGTTCTTTGTATCAAGAAGTTAAAAGTCGTTAATTAGCTATAAGCTACTCAAAGAGGCCCTAGAGGCCTCTTTTTTATTGTAAATAAGAGATGGCAACAAAAAGTTTAGATGGCGTTTTAACTAAAAAAGCGCACACCAAAGAATCATTTACTGAATCACATATTCAGGATTTAATAGCCTGTTCAAACCCTAACGACGGATATCACTATTTCTGTAAGAACTATTTTTACATACAACATCCTGTCAAAGGTAAACTGTTATTTGAACCTTTTGGATTCCAGACAAGACTATTAGATGCATATCATAATCATCGATTTAATGTTAATATGTTGCCACGGCAGATGGGAAAGACTACCTGTGCTGCTGGCTACTTACTGTGGTTCGCTATGTTTCATCCGGATCAGACTATTCTTATTTCAGCACATAAATTTACCGGTTCACAAGAAATTATGCAACGTATAAGATATGCTTATGAGTTGTGTCCTGATCATATTAGATCCGGAGTAGTAAATTATAACAAGGGCTCTATTGAGTTTGATAATGGATCACGTATTGTCTCTACAACTACTACTGGCAACACAGGTCGTGGTATGTCTATTTCCCTTCTATACTGTGACGAGTTTGCGTTTGTACCTCCAAATATTGCTGACGAGTTTTGGACTTCAATTTCTCCAACACTAGCAACTGGTGGTCGAGCAATTTTAACATCGACCCCTAACAGTGACGAAGATACATTTGCTGTTATATGGAAAGAAGCCAACAAGAAGTTTGACGAGTTTGGTAATGAACAAGAAATTGGTATTAATGGCTTCTTTCCGTTTACCTGTGCATGGAGCGAACATCCAGACCGTGATGATGCATGGGCAACAACTGAACGCGGACGTATTGGAGAAGAACGATTCCGTCGTGAATACAATTGTGAATTCTTAGTCTACGACGAAACACTAATTAACAGTATTCACCTAGCAGGAATGACCGGGTCGCAACCTATTATGAACATGGGACAAACTCGATGGTATAAAGAACTTACTAAAGATAGCATTTATGTAGTTAGCCTTGATCCTAGTTTAGGTACAGGCGGAAATAGTGCTGCTATACAAATATTTGAATTACCTTCATTCATCCAAGTTGGAGAATGGCATCATAATCTAACACCTATACAAGGACAAATTAGAGTCCTTAGAGAAATTTTAAAATATATTGCAGATGAGATGGGAGATGCCGGACCTGGAAATATATACTGGACAATTGAAAACAACACAGTGGGCGAAGCAGGGTTAGTTTGCATTAGAGATATTGGAGAAGATCAATTTCCGGGATTATTTATTAGCGAACCTATGCGCAAAGGGCATGTTCGTAAATTCCGCAAAGGATTTAACACTACACACGGCACTAAAATTTCAGCAAGTGCTAGACTAAAGTATCTAATTGAATCTAATAAAATGAAGATTCATAGTAAACCACTAATATCAGAACTTAAAGCATTTATCGCTGCAGGTGTCACATTTAAAGCAAAAAGCGGTGAGGAAGACGACCTAGTTAGTGCGTTATTGTTAATTGTTAGAATGAGTCAAGTTTTATCAGACTGGGATTCTAGAGTATTTGAATCCTTTAGCAGTAATGACGGGTACAATGAAGATGATTTTGACCTTCCAATGCCTATATACATTTCGTCTAGTTTAGGATAAATATCAATATGGACAAAAACCTCGCACCTATTGCAAAAGAGCTATTCGGAAAAGTTCGTACTCAATTTCCGAAGATTCAACTTGGGGATGCTAACAGTAAAGTCACTGATAGACCCGAAGACGCCCGTTTCTTTGAATTTGATTTTATAAAAAACGGAGAGAATCTTGGAACTATTAGTCTTAGCATTAGTGAAGACGATGGTATGATTGTTATGTACAGTAATGATATAACAGATGGTCAACCAAGCGGCGTCAGCAGACAATGGTTTAATTTCTTAAGAGAATTAAGAGAATTTGCCAAACAGAATATGATGAACTTTGCTATTAGAGATACAGCAAAGAGTAATTTAGATAAAAGAGATTATCAACATTTAGCTAATAATAACGGAGAAGGTAGTATGACTGAAAGTAAACTATGGGGCACATCTAAGACTAGTTATCAACAGATGGGCGAAGCTAAACTAATTGTTAGGCATACACAACCTGTGAACTACAATCACGCTGCTGGACGTACACTACACATTGAGAGTATCCATGTTGAGAACAGTCAAGGCGAGCGTTTTAAATATCCAGTTAAGCACTTAAATGGTGCTCGTGCTCTAGCTACACATGTAGCACATGGCGGCAATCCGTATGATGGTATTGGTCAACACATTACTGGCCTAAGCGAAGAATTAAACAAACTACGCATGTTCAAAGGTTATGTTGATCGTAATAACATGGTTAGTGAAGCAATGGGTACAATCCAGACTAAAGTATACGAACGTATTGATCAAGTTAAAAAAGAAATTCGTAGTTTACAAAATTCTAGCTACTATCAAACATTTGCAGAATCATTTACCGTAAATGAAGCACAAGAGATTCCGGAAGATGTAGTCAATGATTGGATTGATCGTTTAACTATACGTACATTCAACGAAGAATTAAAAAATGTATTTCCATACATTTATAAACTAGTAGGTGAAGAGGTCAATGTTGTTAAAGAATTAACGGTAGAAGATTTGTTAGGCGAAGAGGAAGAAGATATGGATGAAGGCGCCAAGTGGCGTGATCCCAAGTTTAAAGATAAATTTTATACACAAGAACCTGACGACAGTGACGACTA
>Ga0209084_1000234_pt1 | contig 53654 bp, 77 predicted proteins | sample C_130820_MF_Meta_FD_187309 | JGI IMG/M metagenome (GOLD analysis project Ga0209084, IMG submission 187309) | Freshwater microbial communities from Lake Croche, Canada to study carbon cycling - C_130820_MF_MetaG (SPAdes) (version 2) | ecosystem: Environmental > Aquatic > Freshwater > Lake...
ACACTGAAACTGGTAATAGATATGTTTATTATGTTGACATTGATACAAGCCAATGGGTTCAAGATTCTGCTGTAGGTCCTGCTGGTATTATCGGTTACACTGGTTCTATTGGCTATACTGGATCATTTGGTTACACAGGCTCTGCATCAACTGTTATCGGTTACACAGGTTCTATTGGTTACACAGGTTCTATTGGCTATACTGGATCACTTGGTTACACTGGCTCTGCATCAACAGTTATCGGATATACAGGCTCTATCGGTTATACAGGATCATTAGGATATGCTGGATCAGCAGGAAGAACTCCAGCACAACTTAAGACTTCAGCATACACAGCGGTAGCAGGTGATGTACTTGCTGCGAATACATATACAGCAGCATTTAACATAAGTCTTCCTGCATCACCAACAGTTGGACAAGTTCCAATAGTGATTTTTGATGGTGGTGCTAATAGCACATTTAATGGGTTTGCTACGAACAACTTAACAGTTCTTCGCAATAGTGGTGCTACGATTAATGGTGTTGCTGATGATGTGTATATGGCATTGAAGGGACAATCAGCGATATTTGAATATATGGCAAGCGGATGGAGAGTAAGAAATGGCGGTTAATCTAGCCACATTAGTAAATTTTGGGTCTGTTGCGGGGTTGCGATTGCTCGACCGTCAAACTCTTACTTCGTCGGGAACATGGACTAAACCAGCCGATAACGCCGGAAATGTTCTTGCTGGGATTAATAAAATATTAGTGGCAAAGGTTGTTGGCGGGGGCGGAGGCGGAAGCGGATACAATGGCGGCGGAGGAGGAGGGTATAGCGAAGAAGTTTGGGATATTTCTCAAATAGCCGCTACAGTAAGTTACACAGTGGGCGCGGCTGGTGCAGCAGGTGGCATTGGAGGCAACAGTAATTTTGGAATATATGCTTTTGCTGGAGGGGGCTTGCCTGGATATAATAGTTACGATATTGGAACAATAGCGACAACTACAGGACAAAACGCATACTTATATGCTTTTGCTTCCGCTTTTGCCACCAATTTTCAAAGCACTCAAGGTGGTAGTGGTAGGTATAAAGGTGGTGCTGGTGCTATGTTTTTGTCGCCATATTTCAGTGGCACTGGATCGTATGCTGGTCTGATATCTATGCCAGCTACTAATAATGGTGGCGCGGGCGGTGGCGGGGCGTTCAACAATCTTTCAGGGTCTGGACAGATCGCTTCGAGTGCAGGACTTACTGCCGCTGCTAATAATGCTTCTAGCGTATATGGTCCTGGGGGCGGCGGTGACAACGGGTATGCTGGAAAATTATATGGCGGCGGTGGCGGGACCAATTCTGGAGCATCAGGTCTTGCGGGTGCTCAAGGTGTTGTTGTAGTTGAAGTTTGGGGATAAGGAGAAACCAAATGAGACACGCAATTATAGAAAACAATACAGTTATAAATGTGGCATTATGGGATGGAGAGACTGAATGGACTCCCCCGGAGAATACTATCGTGGTAAGTTGTGCTGATGATGTGGGCCCAGATTGGCTATATGACGGTGTTAACTTTACTGCGCCAACGTTAAATCAAGAAAATATTATTACGGAAGTGCCATATCAAAAAATTGATTTTCTGAGACTATTTACTCAAGCGGAACGAATGGCAATCAAAGAAGCGGCCAAGACCAATCCCGTTGTAGAAGATTATCAATACATGCTCGATAATTCATCAACTATACTATTAAGCGATCCAGATATTCAAGATGGCGTTCCTCTCTTAGAATCGGCAGGATTAATAGGAGAAGGTCGTGCTGCACAAATTCTTTCGGGGGTTAAACCATAAACCATGGCAGATTTAAACTTTCCAGGCAGTCCAACAAATGGACAAACTTATGTATCGGGCGCGACAACTTGGGTTTATAACTCCACAAAAGGGATATGGTCAATATCATCTTCTGGATATTCTGGTTATACAGGCTCTAAGGGTCTTGATGCATCATTCAATATTGATGGCGGGTTTCCAAATTCTACATATGGTGGAATAACATCTATTGATGCGGGCGGTGTATAAATATGACTATAAACATTAGGGCTGATCAATGACTGTACAAATTCAACTTAGAAGAGGCACGGCTGCACAATGGACTAGCAGCAATCCTACGCTCGCGCTTGCTGAAATGGGAATTGAGACTGATACCGCTCTATTCAAGTTAGGCGATGGTGCGACTTCTTGGGTCTCATTGCCATATGGCGGTATTCAAGGCTATATGGGTTCTAGAGGATATACTGGCTCTAAAGGTATTGCGTCTTTAGGAACAACACCTCCTGCTTCTCCTATGAATGGTGATCTTTGGTGGGACACTGAGACAGGAAATCGATTCATTTATTATAACGACGGCAACTCTTCGCAATGGGTTCAAGATACAGCATTAGGTCCTGCTGGTGTTATTGGATATACAGGTTCTCAAGGACCTATTGGCTATACAGGTTCAATTGGTTACACAGGTTCTGCATCAACTGTTATTGGTTATACAGGATCGATTGGTTATACGGGATCAATAGGTATAGGTTATACCGGTTCATCGGTTTCAGACGCGCAACTAGGATTCTTAATCGCATTAACAGTAGCACTTTAAGGAGATAACTAAATGGCTGTTACGCCAAATTCAATCATTACACCACAAACGCCTATCGGCGCAACTGCTGTTGTCACGACTGGTAACGCGACTTATACAGATTCGCCTACCAACACAGTTCAACTATTAGCATCACAAACTAATGGCGCTCGTATTCAAAAGATCACTGCATTAGCAAGAGCGACTCCGTCGGCTACAGAATTGCAGTTGTTTGTTTCTTCTGATGCTGGTACAACAAAGCGTTTTATCAAGTCGGTTGTTATGCCAGCATATACTGTTGCACAGACTACTGGTCAAACTGCTATTGATTTTGGTTATTCTGATTCTTTTCCATTGATTCTTTCAAATACAGAAAGTCTTTGGGTTGGTATTGGTGTGACTAACACGGGTATTGTTTTCCGTGCAGAAGGGTATGCATACTAAATCATGCAAGGCGCTAGACCACCAAGTTATCAAAGAATGATGTCTAGCCAATACATGCGCCAGCATAATAATATGCCGCATCAAAATATGTCTGGTAATCCTAGATCGCAAAAGATTCTTCGCGATGAAATATATTCGTTTTCAACGGCAACGTTTACTCCAGGAGGGGCGGTTTTTGCTACTGGTCCTACTCTCTCTCAAGTAAAATCTGGATTAATATTTGATGGCGATAGATCATGGACAGATGATACGACAAATCTTAGCACTACAGGCACAAACGGCGGTATTATATTGTGGAAAGTTCCATCAACGGGAACCTATACGCTTGATTTATATGGAGCACAAGGCGGAACAGATGGCAATTATCTTGTTCCTGGAGCTTTAGGTGCTAGAATCAAAGGTGATTTTTTATTAACAAAAGGTCAAATATTGGCTTTGGTTGTGGGACAAAAAGGACAAGACGATAGACCAAACTTTAACAATGCATGGGGTGGCGGAGGCGGTGGAGGCTCTTTTGTGTGGGTTAATGGAACAACGTCCGCACCCTTAATTGCTGCTGGTGGAGGTGGGTCGGGTGGACAAAACCCTACTGGCGATATTTTGAGTAAGGCTGGAGGACAAATTGGAACTTCAGGAGCACAGTTTGCATCGGGCGGCGCTGGAGGTACTGGAGGAGTTGCGGGTGCTGGAGGCGGATGTGGTGGAGGTGGTGGACAAGGATGGTTTGGCGGAACATCTGGACACTGCGGCGGCGGCTTTACTTGGGCAGCAACATATACTGATCCGACTGGATTGACTGCATATGCATCCAGTGCAAGAGGCGGCTTTGGTGGCGGAGGGGGTTCTTATGGTGGTGGCGGTGGTGGCGGCGGATATTCTGGTGGTGGTGGTGCCGCGTGGTCTTATTCATATTATGGTGGCGGTGGAGGCTCTTATAACGTCGGCACTAATCAAACTTTAGTGGGCGCTACAAATTCAGATAACGGCAAAATAATCATTACGAAGGTAATATAATGAATTTAAGAATACCAGGAATAGAAGCAGAAGATATCGTAATAAAAAAGTTGGATATATGCAAATCGTGTGATCAGTTTCAAGATGCCTTTATATCCACATGTAAAGTGTGTAACTGTATGCTTGAAGCAAAAGCAAGGATTATCAAATCTTGGTGTCCTCTTGGAAAATGGGACCACCTTATAACATAAATAGAAGACGTTAACAGGAAAAAATCATGGCTGCGTTAGACTTTCCATCTAGCCCTACAAATGGGCAAGTATATACATCAGGAACAACTTCGTGGTCTTACAGCACTGCGAAGACTGCATGGATTGTACTTGGTACTGGATTCTCCGGCTACACAGGTTCTCTTGGTTACACTGGTTCAATCGGATATACTGGCTCACTTGGATATGTCGGCTCTAAAGGAACAACACAAACTGGAATAACACCTCCAGTATCGCCGCTTTCTGGCGATCAATGGTGGGATAGTGAAACAGGCAATCTGTATGTCTATTATAACGACGGAAACTCTTCACAATGGGTACAGCAATCTCTAGGCGCTTCTGTTGCTGGAGGTAACACAAATATTCAGTTCAATGATAGCGGTGTTGCTGCTGGTACATCTGCATTAACATTTGACAAAACAACAAACATTATGAAGATAAATAATGTTGCCGTGCCAGATATGATAACCATGATGACATTTAATCTGGCGCTATAAGGACAGACAATGAAACAGTTACTTTCTTTTACTCCACTATTTGATCCTGTTGCTAAGACATTAGACTTTGGCGGCATGAATGGATCATTCGCTATTGATAAACTGTATGCGGTTATTAATGTAACTCGCAACACTCCTTTGTATATTCCTGGCGCTGCTGGTTATGGTATTACAGCGATCAAAGGAACAAAGATCACATTAACATTTGATACTAGCACACACAGTAGTTCTGATCTGATTAATGTGTTTTATGATACGGCTGGAACTATTGATGCCAATGCTGCATTAGAAAATGGCGGACAGTTACAGGTACTCCAAGAAACAATGACGCTTGTATTAGCAGAACTTAGAGTTACCAATATGCTCTTATCACAAGGACTAAATATAGATTATAACGATGCGGTGAATATCCGTAACGATTTAACAACAACAAACAACAACTAAAGGGAAAACTAATGCTTATTCAAGGACAAGTTGGTGCACCTGGTGCTCAATCTTTAACTCCAGGCACACAGCCAACTGTTCGTGCTGGACAATTGGGAGACGTTATCGTCTCTGAACTTCATGGTCGTTATTACGAAACGTCTTATCGTAAGGCTCTGTTCGGTGGCGGCAACCAAGCGGGTGTCACTACTACGGCTGCTTTCGCAACGACTTATACAGGTCTTGTGCTAGCCAATCCAAACGGCTCTGCTGTTAACTTGGTTCTTAACAAGGTCGGTGTAACGCAGATTCTTGCACAGACAACTGTTTCTGCTGTTGGTATCATGGTTGGCTTCTCGCCAACTAACCTTTCTGGTACAACTGCTGTAACTGTTAAGAGCAAGTTCTTGGGTGCTCCTCAAGGTGTTGGGCAACTTTATAATGCTGCTACGCTTCCTGTTGCTCCTACGCTTGATACAGTGTTTGGCGCTCTTTATACGGCTGCTACAACATCGATTCCAGTTGTTCCTGCATTCTTGCTCGATCTTGAAGGCAGCATCATTATTCCTCCAGGTGGTTATGCCGCTCTTTATACGACAACTACTACAACCTCATCGAGCCTTATTGCAACGATGTCATGGGAAGAAGTTCCAGTCTAATAAATGGCAGCACTTGATTTTCCATCAAGTCCAACTAATGGACAGGCTTTTGTTTCAGGCACTACGACGTGGACTTATAGTTCTGCGAAGGGTGTCTGGAACATCACGTCTAATGGTCCATTAGGAGTCACTGGATACACTGGTTCTCAAGGCGTAATAGGTTACACTGGTTCATTAGGCTACACTGGCTCTCAAGGCGTTGGTTATACAGGTTCTTCTGGTGCTTATGCTGCTATTGGCTATACAGGTTCTGGTGGCTATACAGGATCGGCAGGAACAAATGGTTACACAGGCTCTCTAGGATACTCTGGTTCTCAAGGAGTTGGCTACACAGGTTCTGCTGGTGCTGGTGTAGGTGCTTCAACAAACACACAGATTCTTTTCAACGATTCTGCTGCTGCGAACGGCTCATCCAACTTTGTATATAATAAAGCAACAAACGTTATAACTGCATCTGCTAATATAGCAATGGCTAATGCGTATCTATCTGCGTTGGTGTTAAAAGCGTATGCTGAAGACAAAACGGTCAACGCGGCGGCTACTGGTACAGTGACGCTCGATCTGTCTACGACAAACGTATTTGATCTGACACTGACTGGTAACGTGACGTTTGCTTTTAGCAATCCAGCGCCCAGTAGCAGAGTCCAGACCTTTACGATCATTGCTAAACAAGATGTTACAGGTGGTAGAACAGTAACATGGCCAGCAACGATTTCTAAGTATGCGGGCGGTAACGTTCCACCTGCTACGACAACTGCTAGTGCTATCGATATTTGGACGATTACTACATATGATGGCGGAACAACCTATGTTATATCGTTGTCGGTGAAGGATGTTAAGTAATGCCTATTGGTGGTGGAAAGTTTACATTAGAAAAAACATGGCACTCGGCTGCACCTAGCACAACTACACTAAATGCATCTGGTAACTTTACTGTTCCATATGGTAAATATGATATTCAAATCTATGGTTATGGTGGTGCTCCTATTCCAGGAAACGTTTCTGGATATAATGATTACTATAACTATGTTTACGTTCCTGCATCTTACAATTCTAACATGATTTATTACGTCACCCAAACATTTTATCAACCAGTTAACTTATATACCGGTGCTCCTACTCCAGGATATGGTGGTTCATCTACATCAGGTCCCTACACCACTTACAGTTGTCCAACACCAAATTCTTACATTGCTTATGGTCCTTATGGTTCCGCTTCTACATATTATAACTATTCATGTTCGCCTGGACCGCCCACTCTTGTTCCTGCATATTCTTATGGCAATCTTGTTCCTGGAAACCCTAACTATAACCCAAGCAATGTTGCCAATCCAGCAACTCTGATGGGTGCTACGATTCCAGGTGGCTCTACGAACTATTCGGCAAATGCTGTTAAAGTTAACTATCAAAACTTTCCAGGCGCTCCTGCTGGAACAGCATATCCAGCAACACTTGCAACTGGAGCACAAATGGTGATTGTTTACAGATGAGTTTAGAACAAGTTAGACATCAAATATTTACATGTTCGGGATCAGAGGATCATGTCCATGAAATAAAGTTTATTGTCGTTGAGAATTCAGATACCATTATATTTGAGCCAAATCGATTTATTAAAGATAGATGGAACAGTTATATCTGCTTACAAGGTGCTATAGATATCAGATACACCAATACTGACACCGAACCGCGTCTTGAAGAAATAGATGATATTTTATCTGCTATAGATGCTGATACGAGTGGGCATTTATCTTACACAGTTATAGATGACAAAAACTTTACAATAAGACTTCATTCTGATTGGTATCCAAAGAACGAATTGGTTGAATATCAACATCCTATATGGCTATCAAATATGTTTGAAAGTAGAATCTTTCAAGTAGAAGGGTATGATGTTATTATGAAAAGAACTTTTGTTTCTCAGAAACATTTTAGGTTTCTTGATGATAACGTTTCAGAGTTGCGTAAAAAGATCGGACTCGATATTGTAGCGGAAACTGCCGCAAATCATTATAGATTCTCATACTGTATATTAGAAGCAGGACATTCAATCAATATAAATCCGACCGATGAAAATGCTGAAGTCAGTTTTATAGGAGATGATTATACTGTTAATGGAAAATATATGGAATTTCAAGAGACCATAAGTGGTTCAACGCCACTGACTGTAGAAGTCGCGTCTGGTATCTGTTACATAACAATGGTAGAAAAATATGATTTGCTCACAGTCTAAAAAAATCTGCATTATGCTTCCACCTAAAAATGGTTGTATGACTCTGGAAAGCATCTTTAACAAAGTGCATGATATCGATCACATCGCAATTGATACTAAACAACATTACACACTCGAAAGTTTTGCTACAAAATATCCTGACTACGATCTGTCAGGATTCACATTCTATGGTTTTTACAGAAATCCAATCGATAGATTCTTATCAGCATACGAACATGCTAAATGGCATCCAGAATTGGCATATATTCAAACCATCTTATATAAACAGATCACGTCAACACCGTTAACGACGGTGCAAAAACTAAAAGGCGGTCCTGCACTTTTTAAATCTGATTTGAAATCTCTCACTGTTGCTCAATATTTTGATTGTCTTCCTAAAATCGAATATGTACAAGCCAATAGTTATACACCACGATTGGACACCTTTACGCCACAAAAGAGTTATCTTGACATTCCAAACATAACTTTATTAGACTTCAATAACTTTAATCAAGAGGTTATAAATCTGTTGACAAACTTTGAATATGGGTTTACAATTGATGTTAATAGTGTACCTAAAAAGAATGCGGCTGAAGATCGGATTATAACTAAAGATACATTAACACAGATTGAGATCGATCTAATCAAGAATAAATATAGTGAAGATTACGAGTTCTTCGCATCGAAGGGCATAACATTTATTGATTGAGAGAGGATATATAATGGGGTTTCCTGTAAACAAGTATAACTTGATGTTGCCAAAATTTGGCGTTATGAAAGAAATCTTTACACCAGACGAAATTGAAAACATCATCTTTCTTGAAAAGTTGATGGATTTTACAGCCGCTAAAACTGGCTTAGTTCATAATGCGATGTGTGATCCAAATCTTAGAGATACACAAGTATGTTTCTTTCCGCCAGATGAAAATTCTCGTTGGCTATATGATAGAATTTCTGCCATTTCTTCTAAAGCAAACTATGATTTGTTTATGGAAGATATTGAGTTTATGGAAGATATTCAGTATTCGGTGTATGATGTGGGTTGTCATTATGATTGGCATTTTGACGCATATGACGAATATCGAGTATGGCAAAGAAAAATTAGCGGCGTTGTTTTCTTAACCGATCCTGAAGAATATGAGGGTGGTGAGTTAGAAATCATCACAACTGGTAGCCCTGATAAGTCTCAAAAGTTAAAGCCAGTTAAAGGCGATGTTGCGTTCTTTTCTTCTGTACATCCACATAAAGTTCATCCTGTAACAAAAGGCGTTCGAAGGACCTTAGTGTTTTGGGTAATGGGAAAGACGCAATAATATGAATTTAAAATTGTTATTTAAGAATGAAGTGATCGAGTTCTATTGCCATCCAAATCAATATGGTGTTATTCCAGAACCAATTCCAGCAAATAAATGTATTGCGGATTGGTGGAAGAAAGTTCCTCCTAATATCGAAAATCGTAGAGACGCTCTTGGTGATCGTGCCATGACAGCCAAGAAGTGTATGCCCATGCTCGACGTTATGTCATTAGGGTATGTGATTCCGCTTCAAGCCGATTTACAGGTTATCACCAACTCTGATTGTTCTATCATCAAACTGCACACACCACCAGAACTAAAGATTGCGGAGTTTCATGACATAGCACAGATCGGCGGCAAGAACATTTCACCATCCAAGGGCGATGCTATCAAGTTTATCAATCACTGGGTTATCAAGACCGCTCCTGGATGGTCAACAATGTTCATACCGCCTTTGAACCACTTCAATCCAAACTTTACATGCTTTAGCGGATTGGTTGATACCGATAAATATGCAAAAGAAGTTAACTTCCCTGCTGTATGGCATATGCCTAACTTTGACGATAAGTTGCCAGCAGGAACCCCCCTCGTTACGGTCATTCCTGTGAAACGAGATTCGTTTCCTAAGAAGCCTAAAGTGAGAAAGATGAGTGATGCTGAGTTTAAAGAGATTGATAGGATTTCAAGAACACAACAATCAAGAGCACATTATTATACAAATGAATTGAGAGAGTCTAGAAAATGATGTTTTGGAAAAAACCAGAGTTACCCGATATCCAGTTTCTTGACATAAAACGTGTTTCATACCAAGCACATCCTATTGTGCCAGCCAAAGAAGTGCCGACTTATTTTCAAGAAACACAAATCAAGAATCAAGGTAGATTTAGATGGGCAGATTGTCCTGGAATGATCGACTATAAAAACTTCGGTTATATCGTTCCTGCATGGGATGATATTCATATCATTGCAAATCGTGCTGGTGTAAAAGTTGTTGTTGGTGGTAAACGCGGTAATGTATTTGATTCGCCCAAAATGATGGATGCAACCATATGTGAATCGATTGTTACGCCAGAAGATAATGTTCCATTGACAACAGTAAATTGTCATAGCCCTTGGGTAGCAATGGTCAACAATAAGAAACTATCAGCAGCGGTGCTTCCTGCTACATACCATTCACCGTTTCTAGATGATCTTTACGTTTATCCAGGTTTAGTAGATTATAATGGAAACTTTTCTTCGCTCAATTTTATCTTTTCCCCAAAGAGAGAATGTAAGTTGACGATTCCAGCAGGAACTCCACTGCTACAAGTTTTACCTTTTGAAGTTAGACATATCAAAGCAGGATATGGTCCCGCTGATGATTATCAAAGGGATAAATCGCAATCTATGATTTCCACAGTGGCACAATTTTATCGTAAGCATTATCAACAAAGAAAGCCTACGACAATATCGCTCAATCCTTAATACCTTCAAGAAAATAAAATGCATTTTCTAAATCGATAGGAAGATCAAAGATATAATCCACAGTTCCTGTATTACCCAACACCCAATGTTCATATGTGTATCTAGAAGTCATTCCTCTAGCATACTCAGAAATGTTCATTGGGTGTTTTAGTTTTCTGATATGTTCTGACTTTGACCACCAAAAATTACCGCTTGTGAAACTGTCTATCTTGAATCTGCCATTCTTTATACTTGGATCACTTACACCGACTACATCACAATGCTCAAGCCGCTCTACACATTCTTTCCATTTTGTAATACAGAAATGGTTTAGAACCTGTTTCCAGTTGAATGAATACATATTGAAGTTGGCTGATCCTTTGCTATGAAAGTAAAGAACGTCTATGTCTCTATCCATACAAGCATCATACAGATAACTTAGAGTGTGCCCCTCATAGATATTTTCCATTGTGGTATCTCTTACATTAAGAATATTAGCAAAGGGGTATTTCAAAGCAATGTAACTCTTGACATCTGAATACAGATTGTCTCTAAATATAGGCATAGTGATTGCTATATTGATCTTGGCGTGTTCATGAAGATTTGATTGTTTGATTGCGGATAGTTGTTCATCTACCCACCACACCCACATCTTGGCATTTTCGGTATCAGGGATGTATAAATGGTAAAAGACTTCAATGTTTCGCATATTTTTATTTATAAATACAAGTAAAACTAGGAGTGATATATGGCTGGTCCAGCAACGAAAGATGAGTTTAAAGAGTATTGCTTACGCAAACTCGGCAAACCTGTAATCGAAATCAATGTTACAGAAGACCAGATCGAAGATCGCGTGGGTGAAGCGATTCGTTTCTATTGGGACTATCACTTCGATGGTTCTGAAATGGTGTATTATAAGCACCAGATTACTGCTGATGACATCGCAAACAAGTATATCACAGTTCCAGAAAACATCATGGGCGTTGTGTCTGTGTTTCCTATTGGCGATCCTAGCATTCGATCAGATGACCTCTTCAATATTCGCTATCAGATTGCGTTGAATGACCTTTATACTTTGACAAGCGTTTCACTCGTGCCTTATTATATGGCTATGGAACATCTGTCTCTTATGTCAGAGATGCTAATCGGCAAGCAACCAATTCGTTATAGTCGTCACAAAGACAGAGTTTACATTGATACTGACTGGACATCATTGAGCGTCAATAGATATCTGATTCTTCAAGCCTACGAAGTCATTGATCCAGATGTTTACACAGATGCTTGGAATGATCGCTGGTTGCAGAACTACGCAACTGCTTTGATCAAGAAGCAGTGGGGTGATAACATCAACAAGTTCTCTGGTATGTCTCTTCCCGGTGGTGTGCAGTTTAATGGCGATAAAATCCAGAATGATGCTGAGGCTGACATTCGTCGCTTAGAAGCAGATATGGCTTCGATCCAGTTACCGATTATGGATATGATTGGCTAACATGGCAACCAACGTTTTCTTTAATAACTTCACAAATGCACCTGAACAAAACCTCATTGAAGATTTGATCATTGAATCCATTCGCCAGTATGGTCACGATGTATTCTATTGCCCAAGAACTCTGATTGCCAAGGATGATATCTATGGCGAAGACACGCTTTCTGAGTATAATGGTAACTATGAAATAGAAATGTATATTCGCAGTTACGATAGTTATGAAGGCGATGGGCAGTTTCTGTCTAAGTTCAATCTAGAAATCAGAGACCAAGTAACATTTACTGTTGCTCTTAGAGTCTTTGCTAATGAAGTTGGTCAATATACTAATCTAGTACGCCCAAGTGAAGGTGATCTAATCTATCTTCCAATGGCTAATCGTATTCTTGTGATCAAGTATGTAAACAAAACACCAGTATTCTATCAGATGGGCGCTATTCAAATGGTCGATCTTGTTTGTGAGATGTGGGAATATAGTAGCGAGAAACTTAATACTGGTATTGATCTTATTGATGCTTATGAAATGAACAACACATTGGATATGAATGACTTTGCCATTCTGACTGCTGATGGTTATGAGATTTCTACAGAAGAAGGCTCTGCTATTCTTCAAGGCACATATGATCTTGATGTCCAGACACATGACGTGTTCTCTGATAACGAAGAGTTCCAGATCGAAGGCGAGACGATTCTTGACTGGTCAGATTCCGATCCTTTCAGTGAAGGTAGTGTCTGACATAAACTTTTTTATAAATACTCTTAACTGTAAAGGAGTATTTCTATGGAAAAATATGGTTTTGTTTATATCTGGTTAGACCGCAAACATAAGCGTTATTACATCGGTTCTCATTGGGGAACAGAAGATGATGGTTATGTCTGTAGTTCTTCTTGGATGAAAAAAGCATTAAAAAATAGACCAAACGATTTCAAAAAAAAGATTATAGCAAGAATATATTCTTCAAAACAAGATTTGTTAAATGAAGAAAATAGATGGTTGGCTATGATTAAACCGGAAGAACTAAAAGAAAGATATTATAACTTAAGAATACATGATTTTGGTCATTGGTCGGCTGATCAAGATTTATCATTATCAGTCGGACAGAAAATATCAGCGTCTCTCATCAAAATGTACAACGCTGATGGTTATGTTAATCCCAGTAAAGGCAGACCTAAGAGCGAAGAAACTCGCAAAAAACTGTCTAATGCGCTTAAAGGAATACCCAAAAACTATGTAAGATCAGAAGAAACTCGCAAAAAAATATCAGAAAACAGTATAAGATTACAAAAAGAACATAAAGTTGGAATGCATGGAAAGAAACATACAACCGAAACTTTAAATCTTATGAGCAAAAATAATGCAATGAATGATTTAATAAATAGAAAAAAGATAGGCGATGCTCTTAAAGGAACGCAAGGTCTTATGTTGAATGGAAATAAAAAAATGGCTAGGCCAAATACAGAAAAATGGAACGATCTTATAAGTTTGGGTTATGTTCCTATTAATAAAGAGTTGATCTAATGTTTGGACAAACTTTTTACCATGGCACACTAAGAAAATACGTTGTTCTGTTCGGAACGATCTTCAACAACATTATCATTGAAAGAGATAATGCGGCTGGTGTTGTTCAACAGACAATGAAGGTGCCTTTGTCATATGGACCAAAAGAAAAGTTTCTAGCACGTCTTGAAGGTGATCCAACACTAGAGAACCAAGCGGCTATCGTATTGCCAAGAATGTCATTTGAGATGTCTGGCTTTACCTATGATGCTTCGCGTAAGACAAACACGCTCAATAAAATCTCACAACCTGCCACGGACAAAAGTTCGGCTAGTTATCAGTATGCTCCTGTGCCATACAACATCCAATTTACAATGTCGATCATGGTAAAGAATGCAGAAGATGGCACACGCATCATTGAACAGATTCTGCCTTACTTCACTCCACACTGGACCGCAAGTGTTGAACTTATTCCTGAGATGAATGCGGTATACGATATTCCTCTTGTCATTGATAGTATCTCACAAGAAGACTCATATACAGGACCATTTGATCAAAGACGCGCTATCATCTGGACATTAACTTTCACAATGAAAGGATATGTATTCGGTCCTACAAAGACTTCTAAGATCATCAAGTATTCTGAAATCAACTTCAAGATTCCAAGAAGCGGCGATCCTATTGCTAACACGGCTCTTGCTAACACGGTTACAATAGAAGTCACACCAGGGCTAACTGCTGGTGGTCTACCAACATCTAATGCTGCTGCATCTATTGGCGTTCCCAATATCGTCGCAACAGACAACTATGGTTTCATAACGGATTTTACTGAGAACTTATAATGAAAGATTTAGACAAGTTTTTGAATATTGCACCTGAAGATGTGGTCGAAGTGAATCTTCCTGCCACCATTTCTCAACAGCCGCAACAGACAGCAATGATAGAGAATCAGATTGCAGATGACTTTGAGTTTGCAAGAGACAATCTATATGACATTATCGGCAAAGGCACAGAAGCCTTGGAAGAACTTGTCAATATTGCATCTCAATCACAATCGCCTAGGGATTATGAAGTCCTCGGCACAATGATCAACACACTCGTGACAGCCAACAAAAGTCTTCTTGAAATGCAAAAGAAAAAGAAAGAGTTGATCATATCCGCTGCTCCTGAAGCAGCACAGAACATAACCAATAATCTTTTTGTGGGTAGTACGGCTGAACTGCAAAAGTTTATAGCAGATAGAAAAAAGACGGATGAGTGAATTTTATCTAAATAACCCACGATTAAAACGATCTAATGTTAAAGTAGAATATACCGCAGAACAACTTGAAGAATATATCAAATGTTCTGAAGATCCAATCTATTTCATTAAGACTTACTGCAAAATTGTTAACGTTGACCAAGGTCTGATCAACTTCCGCCTCTGGGGTTTCCAAGAGGAAATGATTCTCAAGTTTGAGACTGATCGATTTGTTATCTGTAAGATGCCTCGACAGGTTGGTAAGACGACAACTGTTGCTGCATACTTGATGTGGAAGATTCTCTTCACAGAAAACTATAACATTGCTATCCTAGCAAACAAGGACAGACAGTCAAGAGAAATCTTGAGCCGTGTCCAACTTATGTTTGAGCATCTTCCAAAGTGGCTTCAGATGGGTGTGGTCGAATGGAACAAGGGTAATATTGAACTTGAGAATGGCTCTAAGATTCTAGCATCTGCTACATCATCATCAGCCATTCGTGGTGGTTCGTTCAACCTTGTTTACCTAGATGAGTTTGCGTTCGTTCCCACCAATATTCAAGATGAGTTCTTCGCTTCGGTTTATCCTACGATTTCATCTGGTCAGACATCCAAGATTCTTATCACATCAACGCCTAACGGCATGAACATGTTCTATAAGATTTGGGTTGATTCAGAAGAGGGCAGAAACACATATGGCAGAGTTGATGTTCATTGGTCACAGATTCCTGGACGTGATGAGAGGTGGAAAGCAGAGACTATTGCTAATACCTCTGAAGATCAGTTTAGACAGGAATATGATTGTGAGTTTCTAGGATCTTCTAACACGCTAATTCATCCATCCAAACTAAGAGCACTGACATACAAGACGCCGCTTACCAAAAATGATCTGGGTTTGAAGTATTATGATACACCAGAAAAGAATGCAATCTATGCAATCGTGGTTGATACCTCGCGAGGGCTTGGCGGCGACTACTCTGCATTCATTGTGGTTCAGGTCACAACGGTGCCTTATAAAGTTGTTGCAACATTTAGAAACAATATGATATCGCCTCTGATCTTTCCAAATATTATCTATGAGACGGCTACGCATTTCAACAATGCATTGGTGCTCGTAGAAACAAATGACATTGGTCAACAGGTCGCTGATATTCTTCATTATGATATGGAATATGAGGGCGTGTTTGTTACGGCAAATAGTGGAAGAACAGGACAAACTCTTTCTGGTGGATTTGCTACGACCACACATTATGGCGTAAGAACCACAAAACAAGTCAAGCGTATCGGATGCTCGGCTCTTAAGACACTTGTTGAATCCGATAAACTTATTATTGAAGATTATGACATCATCAGCGAACTTATGAGATTCTCTCAAAAAGGACAATCATATGAAGCAGAAGATGGCCATGACGATCTAGCAATGTGTTGTGTTCTCTTTGGATGGCTAACTTCACAGCCATATCTTAAAGAGTTGACAGACGTTGATATTCGTCAAAAGATTTTTGACCAGAATGCACAAATGTTTGAAGAAGAAATGCTTCCTTTTGGAATCTATTCTAGCGGAGATTCTGTTGCCGATGCGGAGATTAATCAACCTATTGATTTAAAAACAAACTTACCAAGAGATGACTTCTGGATGGCAATGAACGCCGATAAAGTCAACTCTGACAATTTATAAATAAAAGCAAATATCGCAACTAACACCTTTGAATGGGAGATCACAATGGCGTTCCAAGTCAGCCCTGGAGTAAATATTTCTGAAATCGATCTAACTAGCGTAATTCCATCAGTTTCCACCACAGAAGGTGCAATTGGCGGAACGTTTGGTTGGGGACCTATCGGAAAGTTTGTTCTAGTAGATTCTGAAAATACTCTAGCGGCTCGTTACGGCAAGCCAACAAACAACAATGCAGAAACATTTTTTACTGCTGCAAACTTCCTTGCATACGGCAATCGTCTGTATGTGAGCCGCGCTGCTAAGACCAATGGTTTCTCAAACACAGTTGGTTCAATCTCAACATCAAGCAACACAACGATTTTTGTTGCTGGTGCTACGACATTTACCGCTGCTGGTATTACCGCTGGTCAAGCGATTTATGGTGCTGGCATTACTGAAGGCACAACTGTATCATCACTATCAGCAAACGCGACTCACCAGATTGCCGTTATCTCGGCTAACGCAACTGCAACTGGCACAGCCTCGCTTAACTTCTATGACTTGACAAACTCTTATAATGCTGTTGCTAATAGCACTACAGCGGTAACTCGTTCTTCATATATCATCAAGAATGCAGATCATTTTGAAACTATATCTATTGCGAGTGGTGTTGAATTTGTTGCTCGTTATCCTGGCGATTTAGGAAATTCTCTTAAGATTTCTGTTTGTGATAATGCTACACAGTATAACTCTACCATCAATCCTTATGCATTTACCGGCAAAACCGATGCTGCTAATGGCATTTCTACAAATAGTACGGTAATTCCTGGACCTTCTGGTATCACAATTAATGTAAATGAAAATACTGCAAATGTTTTCATCGCAAATACATCTACATGGCCAGTCGCAGTTGGTGTGGTTTATCCATTTACAAATGATATTAGAAATAATTTCGCTGTTGGTGATTATATTGAAGTTGGAAACAACTCGATTGGAAAACAATATTTAAAGATTAAATCGGTCGGAACAGTTTCTAACACAGGTGCTGGTTCTCCTACAGGACAATGTACGTTTAATCTTATTTTTGAAACTCCATATCAACTGTCAACAAACTATGCTGCGAACACTGTAACACGCAACTGGGAATATTTCAATAATATTTCTACTGCTCCTGGCACTTCTGCAACGCTTACGGCTTTAGGCGCAACTGCTGTTGACCAACTAAGTGCTGTTGTTGTTGACCAAGACGGCGTTTTTACGGGTGTTCCTGGAACAATTCTTGAAGTATTCCAAAATATGTCAAGAGCAACAGACGCTAAGAATATTGATGGAACGACAAACTATTATAAAACTGTAATCAATGATGGGTCAAACTATGTTTGGGCTACAAATGATCGCACAACTGCTCCATCAAATACTGCTATCAATGTAATCAACTCGACATCCACAGTTCCTTATGTTGCATCATTTGTAGGCGGCGCGGATGGAACAACTTCATCAACTATCGCTCTTGCCGATCTTGCTGCTGCATATGATCTGTTCAAAGACGCTTCTTCGGTTGACGTTTCTCTGATCATGCAAGGCAAGGCTCGCGGTGGTACTAATGGCGAACAACTTGCCAACTATCTGATCGACAACATTGCAGAAAATCGCAAAGACTGTATCGTATTTGTTTCTCCAGAAAAAGCAGACGTATTCGGCACAACTGCAATCGGTTCAGAAGCGGCTAGCATCGTAACGTTTAGAAACAGCGTTCGTTCTTCTTCTTATGCGTTCATTGATTCTGGTTACAAGTACCAGTATGACAAGTACAATGATGTTAATCGTTGGATTCCATTGAATGGTGATATCGCTGGTCTTACGGCTCGCACAGATACCACTCGTGATCCTTGGTTCTCGCCTGCTGGCTACAATCGTGGTCAGATCAAGAACCTCGTCAAACTTGCTTACAACCCAACTCAAGCGGACCGTGATGTTCTTTATAAGAATAGCATCAATCCAGTAATGACGAAGCCTGGACAAGGCACAGTGTTGTTCGGTGATAAGACCGCACTTAACAAGGGAAGCGCATTCGATCATATCAATGTTCGTCGTCTCTTCATTATCCTTGAGAAGACAATCTCTACCGCTGCCCAATCTACACTGTTTGAGTTCAATGACGAATTCACGAGAGCACAGTTCAAGAACCTCGTAGAGCCATTCTTGCGTGATGTTCAAGGTCGTCGTGGTATCTATGACTTCCGCGTTGTTTGCGACGAATCAAACAATACATCAGAAGTTATCGATAGCAACCGCTTTGTTGGCGATATCTATGTTAAACCAGCCGCGTCTATCAACTTCATTCAACTAAACTTTGTTGCTGTAAGAAGCGGCGTTGAGTTTACTGAAGTCGTTGGCAAATTTTAATAAATAAGAAAAAGGAGATAAAACGTGGCATTCAACATAAATGACATCAGAAGTCAACTTACTTATGGAGGTGCTAGACAGAACCTTTTCCAAGTAAATATTCAGAATCTTGGAAATGGATCAGCAGACTTCAAAGTTCCGTTCATGGTACAGGCGGCGCAATTGCCCGCCTCTACTATCACACCTATCAATGTTCCGTATTTCGGTCGTCAACTTAAACTTGCTGGTGACAGAACATTTGAACCATGGACTGTAAACATCATCAACGATGAAGATTTCTTGATCCGTAATGCAATGGAAGAATGGTCTAACAAGATCAATCGTCTCCAGCGTAACGTTAGAGAGATTAATAAATACAAGTCACAAGCACAAGTCACACAGTTCGGCAAAGACGGAACTAAACTCCGTATTTACGAATTCAATGGTATCTTCCCAACAAGCATTTCTGCTATTGATCTGGGCTGGGATGCAGACAATGCTTATGAAACATTCCAAGTCACATTCGAATATGACTATTGGACTGTTGCTGGTGGTGTAACTGGTAATGCTGGCGGTTCGTAACTGAACCCTTTATAATATTAGTATTTGGAGATTATTTTGGCTGAACTATTCGGTTTCGAGATTAAAAGAAAAGTAGAAGAGAAGCCCATCGTTTCTTTTGCCCCAAAGCAAGAGGACGATGGCGCTCTCGTTGTATCTGAAGGTGGCGTTTATGGCACCTTTGTTGATATGGATGGTTCAATCAGAACTGAAAGCGAACTGGTTAACAAGTATCGTGAAATGGCACAACACCCTGATGTTGAACTAGCCGTTGATGATATTGTTAACGAAGCAATCGTGGCTGATCCTAAGAAAGAAATCGTCACACTCAATCTGGATGAGTTAAAACAACCAGACAACATTAAGAAGATGATTCAAGCAGAGTTTGCAAATGTGCTAGAACTTCTTGAGTTTACAACTCATAGTTATGAAGTCTTTAAGCGTTGGTACGTTGACGGAAGACTCTATTATCATATCATCATTGATGAACAAAATCCAAGAGAAGGCATCAGAGAACTTCGCTATATTGATCCGCGCAAGATTCGCAAGATTCGTGCTGAAAGAAAGCGCAAGATCAAAGGCACGAATGTGTCTGGTATTGAAGTTGCTAGCGAGTTCTTCATGTACAATGAAAGAGGCTTTGCTAAGGCTCCTGGAAACAACTCATACAGTGATGCAACACAGGCTGGTGTTCGTATTGCTAAAGATGCAATCGTTCAAGTTACAAGCGGGCTAACAAACACTGCTGGTGATCTGATCCTTGGTTATCTAAACAAAGCAATCAAGCCTCTAAACATGCTGCGGTCGATGGAAGACAGTCTTGTTATCTATCGTATCTCTCGTGCACCAGAACGCCGTATCTTCTACGTTGACGTTGGTAATCTTCCTAAGCAAAAAGCCGAGCAATATCTTCGCGATATCATGACTCGTTTCAAGAACAAGATCGTTTACGATTCGGGCACTGGTGAAATCCGTGATGACCGTAAGTTCATGACAATGCTAGAAGACTTCTGGTTGCCTCGCCGTGAAGGCGGTAAAGGAACAGAAATCACTACACTTCCAGGTGGACAAAACCTTGGTCAGATTGATGACATTGTTTACTTCCAGAAAAAGATGTATAAGTCATTGAACGTTCCTGTTGGTCGTCTGGATTCTGAACAACAGTATAGTTTTGGTCGAACTACAGAAATCAGTAGAGATGAAGTTAAGTTTGCCAAGTTTGTGCAAAGACTTCGCTCTAAGTTCTCAGAAGTGTTTACTCGTGTTCTAGAAAAGCAACTGGTTCTTAAGGGCATCATTACTCTGGATGACTGGCCAGAGATTGTGGCTGCATTCAAGTATGAGTATGCTGAAGACAATCACTTTGCAGAACTAAGAAATACCGAAATCCTTAGAGACCGCGTTTCAATGTTGCGAGATGTTGTTGACTATGCGGGTAAGTATTTTTCAAACGAATGGATTCGCCGCAATGTTCTGTATCAAACTGAAGAAGATATGGAAGAGATTGATAAGCAGATCAAAGAAGAGCAAGACAATCCACAGTATCAAGTATTAGATGCTGCTCCACAAGATGGATTGCCGCCTGTTGCTGCCGACCAACAACAGATTCCACAAGATCAAGCACCAGCACCTAAAGCCAAGCCAGATATGAGCATGGGTCCTAAAGTGCCTGATGTTGTCAAGAAATAAATGCTATTATAAATATATTAAAGATTTGGAGAAAACCCATGCCAACTATTGACGATTTGATTGACTACGCAGACGCTTCGATGCCAACAAAGTTTGGTGAAACTCTAGAGACCATCCTCGCTCAAAAGGCTGCGGATTCATTGGCGCAAATGAAAGACAGCATTGCACAGAACCTGTTTGGTCAAGCGGATGAAGATGACGTTGAAGACGAAGATATCGACGATGAAGATATTGACGACACTGATGAAGACGATTACGAAGATACCGATGAAGATGATTACGAAGATGACGAAGACGAAGACTTTGACGTAGATTTTGATGATGAAGATTTCGAAATAGACGACGAAGATTTAGAAGGAATGGAAGACGATGACGAAGACGCTTAATCAATTTATCGAAGAAGGTTATCTTAAGGTCAAGTCTTCTGATGAACAGAAGTTTATTGACAAGCATGTTGCTGTCCAGAATCCAGATCGTAACGGAAACGGCGATGAGGTATTCAAAGGCGCAAAGGTCAAGACGATCAATCGCCGCAAAGAGCGCAAGGGTTATGATGCTGGCGATGACGCTAAGGTTTATGAAGAAGCGGAACTTGAAGAAAAAGCACCTCCTGGCGCTAAGTATGAGCGTATGGTAAAAGACATCAAGAAGGGCTATGCTAAAGATGGTCTGACTAATAAAGAGAAAGCCATTTCATATGCTACTGCTTGGAAGGCTAAGAAGGCTAACGAAGAAGCCGAACTCGCTGAAATGGAAAAGGATCCAAAGACACCCGCATTCGATCCTGCTCGATCAGGTCCTGGTGGCAAAGGAAAGATGATTTCCAAAAAGAGAGCATCTAGCACATCTTCAAATCTTTTCAATAAGATTATGGATAAGCATAGCAAGTATTCTAAGGCTAACGAAGAAGCAGAACAGATTGATGAGTTGAAAGACAAAACATTGCAATCTTATGCAGACAAATCTTTTAAGGCTGCCGACAGAGCAATCACGGCTAAAAGAACAGCGGATAATGAGTCCGATCGTGAAAAGGCACGCCGTACTGCCGAAAAAAGATCTAAAGGTCTCGACATGGCAACGCAAAAACGTTTAGTTGGAATGCGTAAAGAAGAATCTGAACAGATTGATGAACTTAAAAGAGAAACTGTACGCAGTTACTACAACAAGGCTATCGCACAAGGCAAACCGATCGCTGATAGAATGAAGATGGGTGGCGGTGATTGGTCAAGCGATGGATCAGACACAAAGACTCTGAAGAAGCGTGCCGCTGGTGTCACAATGGCTCTTAAGCGCCGTGAAGGCAAAGTTAAAATGAGCGAAGAAACTCTTGTAGACATTCTGTCTGGTCTTAAGGAATCACATATCAGAACTATGGTTGAAGTATATGAAAGCCTTAGCGAAGAGAACCAAGCAAAGTTTGTTGCAACATGTAAGAAAGACGGCGGCATTGATGCTATGCTTAACTTCGCAATCAAGAATAGAGGTGAATAATGGCTTATACGATTACATCAAATAAGAAGAACACCTCGCTTGTTATTCATATTTCTTCTGCTAACGTAAATCTAAAGGTTGCTGGCAATAACAGTGTCAGCAATCTGGCAATGTCTGATGAAATCCTTAATGGTGCTTATATTACTCAAGCATTCTGGGGCAATGACGGAAACGGCCATATTCAAATCTTAAGAGATTCTGCGCTTGTTGCTGTATATGATTCATCGAGTTATGTTGATTACGCTGGATCAGGTATGCCATTATCTGTCGGGCAATCTGCAAATCTGATAGTCAACTTTGTTGGTTCTGCTAATGCATACTGCGTTCTAGAACTTCAGAAGACTGGCACATTCGTCTCTGATTACTTTAAGCCATAAGGAATAGATACATGAAACTTATTACTGAAGTAACATTCGAAGCCAACTGCGTAACAGAAGCCAGAGAAGATGGCAAGAAGAACGTTTTCATTGAAGGTGTTTTTCTTCAAGGCGGAATCAAGAACCGTAATGGACGTATGTATCCTGTAGAGACATTGGCTAAAGAAGTCAATCGCTACAATGAAGCATATGTGAAGACCAATCGCGCCATGGGCGAACTTGGTCATCCAGAAGGTCCTTCAATCAATCTTGATCGCGTGTCTCACATGATCACAAGTCTTCGCCAAGAGGGCATGAACTTCATTGGTAAAGCCAAGTTGCTTGATACTCCTATGGGTAACACTGCAAAGGGGCTTATCGGAGAAGGTGTTCGTTTAGGTGTGTCTTCTCGTGGTATGGGTTCATTGAAGATGAACAATGAAGGCATCAACGAAGTTCAGAACGATTTCTATCTTGCAACCGCTGCTGATATCGTAGCAGACCCTTCGGCTCCTGATGCGTTTGTTAACGGTATTATGGAAGGTGTTGAATGGGCATGGGAAAACAATCTGCTAGTTGCACATCAAGCCAAACTTCAAATTGAACAGGCCGTGTCTTCAAGAGAGTTGAATGAGCGTAAACTCAAGATTTTCGAGACGTTTGTTTCAAAATTATAATTCTAATAAATAAATGAAATACTTTAAAGGAGTACACTATGTCCAATGATAACTATGGTGCTGACCGTCTAGACGAGGTTTCTCAGAAACTCGCTACAAAAACGTTCGTAAAACGCGCCAACCAAGCGGATGACCATGATGGATATGATGATCCATATATGCAAGGCTCGGCTTTCAAAGCCGGTGATAAAGCAATTAAGACCAGAAAATATATTGGCAAAAAGTTTGGAAATACCGCAAGTAACGATGCTGCAAAAGCATTAATAATGAAAAAGGAAGAAACTGAAATGGATGAATCAGCAGGCTCTGATACTTTGAAGCCAGGAAGCCAAGGCGGAACGAAAACAGAAATGCTGGCCACTTTCACCTCTCTTCTTGCTCAATTGGGTAAAGAAGATTTAACCAGTCTGTTCAACGATTCAATGAAAAAGTATAACCCAGACAACGTGCCTTCGGCAACTGCTCCTGGTAAAACTGGCATGCCACAAATGGCAATGGCTAAACTTGGCGTTAAGGAAGACCTCGATGCAATGTTCGCTAGCGATAGCGACCTCACAGAAGATTTTAAAGAACGCGCCTCTACCATTTTTGAAGCGGCTATTGAACTCCGTGCAAATCTGGAAATCGCTCGTCTTGAAGAAGAGTATTCAGATGCTCTTGAAGAAGAAGTTGCAACGATTAAGGAAGACCTGTCAACTAAGGTTGATCAGTATCTTAACTACGTTGTTGAGCAGTGGATCGAAGAAAATCAAATCGCAATTGAAACTTCACTCCGCTCAGACATCGCAGAAGACTTTATGCAAGGTCTTTACAACCTATTTGCCGAAAGCAACATCCATGTTCCTGAAGAGAAGATCGATGTGCTTGGTGAACTCCATGATAAGATCCTTGAACTGGAATCCGCTCTTGATGAATCAATCAACAGCCAACTAGAACTCAAGGCTATCATTAACGAAGCCGAAAAAGAAGCAGCCTTTGATGAAGTATGTGAAGGTTTAGCAGCCACTCAGGTTGAGAAACTCCGTACACTTGCTGAAGGTGTTGAGTTTAACGATATGGCTTCTTACTCAAGAAAGTTGGACATTCTGAAAGACAAGTACTTTACAGAAAAGAAGATCACATCAACCAATATTATTACTGAGACTGTAGAAGCCGGTCAAGAGCCTGCCGCTTCAGTTCCTGCAGAAATGTCACAGTATGTTTCCGCAATCTCAAAATCATTAAAGTAATAAATAAAAAATAACTACCAATACCCAAGAAAGGTAAGGAGACTAAAATGTTAGCTGAGGAAATTAAAAATAAGTGGAAGCCAGTTCTGGAACATTCAGAACTTCCAGAAATCACTGACGCTCACAAGCGTACAGTAACCGCACAAATTCTTGAGAACACAGAGAATGCTCTTCGTGAATCCAGTGCAATGGTTAGCGGTTCACAACAACTGTTGGGAGAATCACCAACAAACGTTGCCGGTAACGTTTCTAACTTCGATCCAGTATTGATCTCGCTCGTTCGTCGTGCGATGCCTAATCTGATCGCTTATGACATCTGCGGCGTACAGCCAATGACCGGACCTACTGGTCTGATCTTTGCTATGCGTTCGAAGTATGCCAACTCCACACAACTGAATGGTGAATCATTCTACAACGAAGCAAACACAGGCTTCTCGTCACGTCTTGGTGCGGGTCTTGACTCTGCCAACACTGGTGCGGCTTCTGCTACTGCCGTTGGTGCTAACACTGTTGGTACTGCTCCTGGTTCTTCAAACAACGCCGGTAACTCAACCTATAACGCTACTATGGGTCTGTTGCTTGGTGCTGCTGAACAACTCGGTACTTCTGGCTTCACGTTCCCAGAAATGGGCTTCTCAATCGAAAAAGTTACCGTGTCTGCTAAGTCACGCGCTTTGAAGGCTGAGTATTCACTTGAACTCGCTCAAGACTTGAAGGCCATTCATGGTCTGGACGCTGAAACAGAATTGTCAAACATTCTGTCGGCTGAAATTCTTGCCGAAATCAACCGTGAAGTAGTCCGCGATATCATCATCACAGCCGTTAAGGGTGCTACTGATGGTACAACGACTTCAGGTATCTTCGACCTCGACACAGACTCAAACGGCCGTTGGTCAGTTGAAAAGTTCAAGGGTCTTATGTTCCAGATCGAGCGCGAATGCAATCAGATCGCTAAGGAAACCAGACGTGGTAAGGGTAACATTCTGATCTGTTCTTCAGACGTTGCTTCTGCTCTGCAAATGGCTGGCGTTCTCGACTATGCTCCTGCTCTTAACTCGAACAACCTCAACGTTGACGACACAGGCAACACCTTCGCTGGTGTTCTGAATGGTCGCGTGAAGGTCTATATCGATCCATACGCAGGCACAAACTATTGCGTTGTAGGCTATAAGGGTTCATCGGCGTTTGACGCTGGTCTGTTCTATTGCCCATACGTTCCATTGCAAATGGTTCGCGCTGTTGATCCTAACTCCTTCCAGCCTAAGATCGGCTTTAAGACACGCTACGGAATGGCACCAAATCCATTCGCTAAGGGTGCTACGGCTGCTTCTGCGACTGCGGTTCTTGAGCAAGATTCCAACGTTTACTATCGTCGGGTACTTATTCAAAATCTTATGTAAGATCAAGAAACTACACTAAAAACTTGGGGAGGGCCGAAAGGCTCTCCCCTTTTTTTGTTTTGATGCCATGATTTCTTTTGACTTATTAAAATGCCTATGCGATATTATAAATATAAACAAAAAGGAACTACCATGATACCGTTCAAAGATTTTATCGCTGAAGAGACTTCTAACGAATATTCTGCTGCCAAACATAAATTGAATATCACAAAAAGCCGCTCTGGACATTACACAATCACGGTTCGATTTAAGAACGGACCAAGTTATTATGGACTCAGTGGCAAAGTTGGCAAACTGTCAACAGCAGTCCATGCTAGAAATGCTATTCCAGATGCAATAGAAGATTTACATAAACAATATAAGAAACATGGTTTTTCTATTCCAAAATAGGTTGACATTGCTTTAGCCTATCGGTATAATAACTATTGAAGCAATAACAATATAAGGTATCTTTAATGACTGTTCCAACAAATAAGAACTTCTTAAGCCCAACAGGTTATAAGTTCAGTATTGTTCGTGCTCCTAATGTAGCATACAATGTACAGAGAATCAATCTTCCTGGTATTAGTCTTGGTTCAGCAGAACTTTCCACACCATTTCTAGTTATTCCATTACCTGGTACTGGTATTACTTATGATACAGTATCTGTAGAGTTTAAAGTTGATGAAGATATGGCTAACTATCTTGAAATCTTCAACTGGATGTTAGGTCTGAGTGTTGGTAAGACATTTGGTGGGCATCAAACAGTACCAAGAAATAGTATCGATACTGGTAACAATATATTGACATCTGATCTTAACCTGACTATAATGAATAGTGCTTCTAGAGGTAATGTCAGTGTTGACTTCTATGATGCTTATCCAGTCAGTCTATCAGATATGCAGTTTGATTCTACTGATACAGATATCAACTATATCAATGCAACAGTAACATTCCGATATCTCCAGCACACTATAACAAAGTTGTAAAAGAAAGTACATAATGAAGATTGATGATATTTTTGGTTTATGGGAAGTAGATAGTAAAATAGATAGAGCCGAACTTGGCAATGAAGCGATAAAGATACCACAACTCCATCATAAGTACTTCAAGATTTATACCAATGAGCGATTGGTTCTTCGCAAGTATGAAGCCGAGATGAAAACTCTTAGGATGACCAAGTATGAGTTCTACACTCAAGGTCCTACTAAAGAGACGATGGAACTTGGCTGGGAACTGCCAGCATCTGGTAAGATTTTACGCGCTGATGCGAACGCATATATAGATGCAGATAAAGATATTATCAATCTGTCTCTTAAGATTGGCATCCAGCACGAGAAAGTGGAACTTCTAGATTCCATCATCAAGTCATTGTCACAACGTGGCTATAATCTGTCTGCTGCAATCAACTGGGAGAAGTTTAAAATGGGAATGTAAAATGGGTAAACGAAGTGAGTTTGAGCGGCGAGACAGAGACTATTATCCTACACCAAAAGAAGCGGTATTGCCGCTATTTGCACATCTAGATCCAAACACAAAGTTCATTGAGCCTTGTGCCGGTGATCTTGCGTTGGTAGATATATTAGAAGAACAAGGTCATGAATGCGTACTCGCTTCTGATATAGAACCTCAAGCGCCGAATGTTCTGAAGCAAGATGCTTTATCATCAACATTCAAGCCTAATCCCAATGAAATCATTATAACAAATCCACCATGGGACAGAAAAGTTCTTCATCCTATGATTGTCGCATTCTCAAACTTGGCACCAACATGGTTGTTGTTTGATGCAGATTGGATGCACACTAAGCAATCAAAAGAATATCTTCCACGATTGAGAAAAATCATTAGCGTGGGCAGAGTTAAGTGGATACCAAACTCAACAATGGTAGGAAAAGATAACTGTGCGTGGCATCTGTTTGATAAGCCAAGTGAAACTCCAACTATATTTTACGGAAGATAGAATATGGCTGATGTACACCTACGCTTTATAAACAATGTCAATATGCAAGTAGTCTGCGATCCTTCCATCATTATGGAACTTGCAGACCTTTTGACGTGGAAGGCTCCCAACTATAAGTTCCATCCTAAATACAAAGCACGAATGTGGGACGGTAACATTACCAAGATCAACAGAATGTCTGGTATTGTCAATGTTGGTCTAGCACAGGTCATTAAGAAGTTCTGTGATAAGAATGAATACACCGTTTCTTTTGATCAAGAACTGACCTACGCTTCTGTATCAGAACATGAACTAACAGAGTTTATCAAGACACTCAATATCCCAGAGAAGTATTCTATAAGAGATTATCAGTTTACTTCTATTCTAAAGTGTATCAGAAGTGGTAGACGGACGCTGTTAAGCCCGACTTCTTCTGGTAAGTCTTTGATGATCTATATCATTACTCAGTGGTATAGAGAACACAAGAACTTGGTTATTGTTCCTACGATTGGTCTTGTAACTCAACTTGAGAAAGACTTTGAGGATTATGGATACAAAGGAACTATTCATAAGAGCACCAAAGGATTAAGCAAAGACAATAACATTCCTGCTGATATCGTCATTACTACATGGCAGAGTCTTGATAATGGTAAGAGTAGAATGCTGCCTTCATGGTATTCACAGTTTGGTGCGGTGTTCGGTGATGAAGCGCATGGATGTAAGGCTGCATCATTGATCAAGATTCTAGAGAGTTTGGTTAACTGTCGCTTTAGATTTGGCACTACAGGAACTCTTGATGATGATCCATTGAACGAACACACGATCATTGGCTTGTTTGGTCCGAAGTATCAAGCAATCACAACCAAAGAGATGATTGACCAAGGCTATGCCTCTAAGTTAAAAATCAAGTGTATCGTGCTTAAGTATGATGAGGCTACTTGCAAGAAGTTTGTCCCAAAGCCAAAAGACAAAGACGGCAAGAAGCATCCTGATAACATGGAATATCCTGATGAGATTGATTTCCTCGTCAACTGCAACGCAAGAAATGTTTTCATTAAGAATCTAACACTGTCTCTCAAGGGCAACAAACTGGTGTTCTTCAAGATCATTGATCATGGCAAGGCGTTGTATGATTTGATTGCAGAGACAAGCACAGACAGAGTGTTTCATATTGATGGTGCTGTTTCTGGTGATAACCGAGAGTCTATCAGAAAGGCTATTGAACTGGAAGAGAATGCTACTCTTGTTGCATCGCTTGGTACCACCAGCACTGGCATCAGTATTAATCGTCTGCATCATATGGTCGCAGCAAGTCCATCAAAAGGTAAGATTAAAGTTCTCCAGTCTATCGGTCGTATGCTAAGACTTCACGAAGAGAAGCAAGAGAGTGGCGCTGTTCTGTATGATATCGTGGACGATCTGTCTCACAAGAACCACCAAAACTTCACGCTCAAGCATTTCGTAGAACGCTGTAAGATATATGATGCCGAGCAATTCGATTATCAGATTTACAATGTGAAGATTAAAGCATGATTAACTTGCTGCCGCCGTTTCTGAGCAATGCTCATTTTTGCTTTTGATTCTGCGGAATGAGTTCTACCTTTTTTAGCAATACTCATTTTTGTCTTTGTTTCTGCGGAACAAGTTTTGCCCTTTTTAGCAAGACTCATTTTAATCTTTGATTCTTCAGAATGAGTGTTGCCTTTGTTGGCAATACTTAGTTTTACCTTTGTTTCTTCGGAATGTCCTTGGCGAGTTCTGCCTTTTTTTCCACCGCCATTTCCTTTGGTGTTTCCATCTAAACCATTTTCTTCTTGGAGGTTTGCCCATTCTTTTGATTCGACTATGTTATTATTTTTTGAGAATGTTAAAGCGAAGTCTGTACACATTTCTTGGTCATCAAACTTCCACACTTCAAGTGTTTTAATGAGATTTCCATGTTTTTTGAGATGACGCCGCCAATAGATTCCAGAACCCATATATTTGTATGGATCAACTTTCTCGGTTTTACCAAAATACTTTAATCCTGTTACGGAATGCTGTTTAACATAAAGATAAATAGTCATGCTGATGCTCCTGTAAGTGTTAGAGTAGATGGGATTCTGCCGAGTCTCCGCGATCTACACTTTTATTTATAATGGAGAAGATTTTAATGATTAAGATTTTGAAGTTGGTAACGGGCGAAGAGATTGTGGGTGATGTGTCCAGAAACGGTGCAACCTGGTGCGTTGTTAATCCTATGTATATTGATAACCTTCAGGATATGGAAGGAAACTTCTTAACAAAACTTTCATTGATGCAACCATTCTCGACCGATGAGAAAGTTTATTTTAATGAACATCACATTATTACTAGTTTTTCTGTGATAAGTGTAGTAGAGTTGTATTATACAAAAGTTTTAGAGTATTCCAAGAAGAGCAACATTGAGGCTAGAATCAATAATGCGATCAAACATCTAGAAGAGAATGTGGAGTTTGATATTTTAAATACCGCTGTGTCAACAAGTGGATCACTACATTAAGGATATTTTATTATGGCAGTAGACAAGACAACAAAGCCTCATTATGTAAGCAATAAGAAACTCTTTGAAGAGATGGTCAAGTACACGGATGCTTGTAAGATTGCTAAGGCAAATAACGAAGAACGCCCAAGAGTGAGCAACTACATTGGTGAATGTATTTACAAGATCGCAAACGGTCTTTCACGCAAGCCTAACTTTATCGGATATTCATATCGTGATGAAATGGTGGCTGATGGTATTGAAAACTGTCTGTGTTATCTTCATAACTTCAATCCAGAGAAGTCCAGCAATCCATTTGCATACTTCACACAGATTATCTACTATGCATTCCTAAGGCGTATTCAAAAAGAAAAGAAGCAACTATATATTAAGCACAAGAGTTTTGAGACATCCATCGTCATGAATACTCTTGTTGAAATGTCCAGTGATGATCCATCGCACTATGCAGCAGCATACATGGATTTGAACGGCAAGATGGATGATCTGGTTAATAGATTTGAGACAAGACCAGAAAAGAAAGCACCAGCAAAAAAAGGTGTTGAAAAGTTTTTTGAACAAGGAGATAATGATGTCAACTAATAATGTGCCTGTTGTCATTGAACAAATGGCAGACAATCTGCATAGCAATACCACACCTGATCATATCAAATACAACTATATGAACTCATTGGTTCGGATCAGAGACTATTGCGACCGAGCAGTTAAACAATATGAGCGTCTACAAACAGTAAAGCGATAGGATTATAATGAAGATTGCATTGATAACGGATACCCATTGGGGTGCTCGTGGTGATAGTAATGTGTTCGCTGAGTATTTCAACGAGTTCTATTACAACTATTTCTTCCCATATCTAGAACAGAACAACATCTCTCGGATCTTTCATCTGGGAGATATTGTTGATCGGCGCAAGTATATTAACTTTGTGACCGCTAGACACTTAAAGAAGTTTGTGGAAACTTGTCATAAGAAAGATATCTGGTTGGATGTTATTATTGGCAACCACGACACATCATTTAAAAATACCAATGATGTAAACTCTATGCACGAGTTGTTCTCGCACTCGGAGTATAACATTCGGTATTTCTCTGACCCAACAGAAGTCCTGATCGATGACACAAGGATTGCGGTGCTTCCATGGGTGTGTTCTGGTAACTATGATGAAAGCATGAAGTTCCTAGCCGATACAAACGCACAGATTCTATTTGGGCATCTAGAGATCCAAGGCTTTGAGATGTATAAAGGTTCTGTTAACGATCACGGATTTATTCCAGCAATGTTTGATAAGTTTGATGTCGTTTGCTCTGGGCACTTCCATCACAAGTCCACTAAGGGCAATATCAACTATCTAGGTGCTCCATATGAAATGTCATGGTCTGACTATAATGATGTTCGTGGCTTTCATATCTTTGATACTGATACACGAGAACTTACCTTCGTTCAAAATCCTTATACGATGTTCAGTAAACTACATTACAACGATAGTGGAAAGACTATGGAAGATGTTCTGAATGTTGACTTCACTGAATACAAAGGTAAGTATGTTAAGGTCATTACTCACACAAAGAGCAATCCATATTGGTTTGATAAGTTCATTGAAAGTCTAGAGAAGTCCGGTGCTGTTGATATTCAAGTTGTTGAGGATAATCTTAACTTGAATCTTGAAGAAGATGAAGACATTGTTAACGAGGCTGAAGATACCGTTACTATCCTAAAGAAGGTCGTTGATCAAATGGATACGAATGTGGACAAGAAAAGACTTGATAACTTCCTAGTTTCGTTGTACAATGAAGCATTATCACTATAACATGGAGTAATAACATGAATAACATGACCTTTAATGAATGGTTGAATGAGGGTGAGGGTTGGGGTGTGCGGCGTGAACGTATGCTAGAAGATATTCAAGTTGATCCAGATAACATGAACTCGCTTTTTAAGTGGCTAAAGGCTGCGTATGATGCTGGCCACCAAGTTGGGTTTGATATTGGATATATTTTCGGTGATGCTGAAGGTTACGAAGATGGCTCTCGTGAATGCTTGATGAAAGGTTAATATGATTTTTTTCCGAACCATTCGATGGCAGAACATCCTGTCAACTGGTAACCAATTTACTGAAATCCAACTAGACCGTTCAAAGTCCACACTTATCATCGGCGAAAATGGCGCTGGTAAGTCTACGATTTTGGACGCTCTGTGCTTTGCTCTGTATGGTAAAGCGTTCCGTAGCATCAACAAGCCACAACTCGTAAACTCTATCACAGGAAAGAACGCTCTAGTAGAGTGTGAGTTTTCTATTGGCTCAAAAGATTATCTCATTCGCCGTGGTATTGCACCGAATATCTTTGAGATTTTCGTCAATGGTATTCTGTTGAACCAGAACTCAAGCAACAAAGATTACCAATCGTATCTTGAAACCAACATTCTAAAGTTGAACTTCAAGTCATTTGGTCAGATCGTTGTGTTGGGTTCTGCTAACTTTATTCCGTTCATGCAACTGACCGCGCAATCTAGACGCGCTGTTATTGAGGATCTGCTTGACATCCAAATCTTTTCAACAATGAATACGTTATTAAAAGAAAAAGTGTCTCAGAATAAGACCGACATTGTTGATGCTGACTATCAAATCAACTTGACGGAAAACAAGGTTGAGATGCATAAGAAGCACCTTAACTCTCTTCAACAGAACAACGAAGAGTTGATTGCTAACAAGCAAGAGTTGATTGGTGGCTTGCAAGAAAAGATTGCTAAGACTTTAGTTGCAAATGAAGAGTTTCAAGAACAGATCAACAAGTATAAAGAGTTGGCTGCTGGTGAAGACGCTGCGATTGCTAAGAAAGCCAAACTCCTTGATATCGAACGCAAGTTTGAATCTAAGATTCGGTCACTGAAGAAAGAGATTGCTTTCTTTGAGGAACATGATAACTGCCCAACCTGTGCTCAAGGTATCGATCATGACTTTAAAGATTCTAGAGTTACATCTAAAGCCGCACAGTTGGAAGAAATCAACGAAGCGATGGCTAAGTTGCTTGTCCAAATCAACAAGCAATATGTCACACTCACTGATATCGGAACACTCAATACCAAGCGCAAAGAGTTTGAAGATGCTATGGCTGATAACCAGCGTGAGTGTCGCGCATGGAATCAAAACATTGCCAACCTCATGAGTGAGATTGAAAAGATTCGGTCAAACGTAACAGTTTCCACTGGATCAGATGAACTTGTCGGCTTGAATAAAACTTTGAAGTCCAAGACCAACAACAAAGAAGCGTTGAGGCATCAGAAAGAACTTCTGGATGTGTCGTCGTTCATGCTCAAGGATAGTGGTATCAAGACCAAGATCATTAAGCAATATGTTCCAGTGATGAATAAACTTATCAACAAGTATCTTGCTGCGATGGAGTTTCTGGTCCAGTTTGAACTTGATGAAAACTTCAACGAGAAGATCAAGTCCAGATTCCGTGATGAGTTCTCTTATGCTTCTTTTTCGGAAGGGGAAAAAATGAGGATAGACCTGGCATTACTATTCACTTGGCGCTCTGTTGCTAAACTTCGCAACTCTGCATCAACCAATCTTTTGATCATGGATGAAGTTTTTGATAGTTCGCTTGACAATACTGGCACAGAAGAGTTCCTTAAGATTCTAGAAAGTCTCACTGTTGATACCAATGTATTCGTTATCAGCCACAAAGGCGATCAACTGTACGACAAGTTCCATTCCGTAATCAAATTTGAGAAAACAAAAAACTTCAGCAGGATAGCAGCATGATTAGACCTTTAGTAGACAAGAACGATCCAATTCTAAAGCAAGTTATGGAGAAGTTTGACTTCAAGAATCCACCAGTTGATCCCGTTCTGTTGTATCAAGACTTAGCCCAAACTATGATTGAACATAATGGCATCGGTCTATCAGCAAATCAGATTGGGCTTCCATACCGTGCGTTCGTTATGCGAGCAGCCGATGTTATTGGTGTGTTCAATCCAATTATCGTTGACTATTCAACCGAAACTGTTATCTTAGAAGAAGGGTGCTTGTCTTACCCAAATCTTTATGTGAAGATCAAGCGCCCTAAGAAGATCAAAGCACGATATACACTTCCAAATGGTGAAGTTGTTACTCAAGTGTTTGACGGTATTACTGCTAGATGTTTTCAGCATGAGTTGGACCATCTGAATGGAATCCTATATACTAGCAGAGCAAACAAGTTTCATCTTGAACAGGCTAAGAAGATTGCTGGCAAGTTCAATAAGTATCCGCGTTTGCCAAAAAGTGAACTCTCAGAACAAACTAAGGAAATGTTAGAATGGTTGAAAGTGTAAAAGAAACTACTGAATATGAAAGTCTTATTGGCGTTAAGGTCGAACTTAAAGGTCCAGCAAGTCTAGAGAACTTTCTATACAGCGAAGAAGAGATTGAAGAAGCGCAGCCCGAGTGGAAGAAGAACTGGGTTGGCATGCCAGAATATGAGAATGAAGCAAACCCTCCATACAAGAAAATCCAAATCAACTTTCGTAATGAAGAAGATTACAATGAGTTTGCCAAGTTGATTGGTCAAAACTTGACCGACAAGACTAAGAGCATCTGGCATCCAAAACTTGATAAAGATAAGAATGCGCTTCGCAGATGGATTGAAGAATGATCCTCTTCTATACGTCTAGAAATGTTACAGGCGCATTTGCAGAAGGTCTTATCGTCAATATGCAGATTATGGACACTGTTGATACAGTGATCGATTTTCTAACTCCAACAAAGACTGATTCTGGGCAAAGTTTTATCGAAGAGACTACAGGGCTGTCCATCAGACAATCTTGTAATCTGTTCGGTGATTATTATGAAAACAAAGCGATCAACATGGGTTCTTGGAAAGAAGTCTATGATGACCTAGATGTTTCTGTATTGAAAGATTATGATTCATTGCACATCTTTGGTGGATTACATTATCCACAATCGGATCTGACAAGATTCTCTAAACGATCCAAGACGTTTCCTAATGACCGTGGGCAGATCAAGTTTAGACAAACTGCTATGCACATTGTCAATATCATGGCTATGCACAAAGCCCATGTGATCTATGATATACCATTGCACGAGTTTTCATATGACACAGATGAACTGAGCACCAACCTATTCAAGGTTGACCAGAATCCAAGTAAGTATCACCAGTATCACATCTATGATATTCCTGAATACAATATGAAGAGACTTGATAGTCTGCAATATCATCTTCTGTCACGAAAAACTTTTATGGACTTTGATGAAAAGCAATATGATTTCACTCTTGGCTATACAGTATATGCATATGGCAACAGAGAAGAATACGCAAAGCAGATTGATGATGTAGTTAAGAACTTTGGTACCAGCAACATCTACATCAAGAACAATGTTACAAAGTATGATAACTCTATTAGTCGTGGTTTATATCTTGACAAGATATCACAATCCAGATATACTTACATCATACCGTCCTATGATAACAAGTGCTTCTCTCTATATCGGTTCATTGAGGCTATCTATTATGATTGCTTGCCACTGATCCATGAAGACTGTTATCTTGATGGCGTGGAAAAGTGTTTTGATGTTGGTCTGAAAGATTTGATAAGAACAACTCCTTTCTCTGAAGAAGAAAGATTATCAAAACTGGAATATCTGAAGCATAAGATTCTTAGAGTTGAGAGATTATTTGATGACAACAAATCCTAAATATCCAGTCTATATCATCAGCAAGGGTCGTTCTGATTCCATGTTTACATCTCGGTCTTTGGCTAGAATGCAAGTGCCGCATTACATTGCTATTGAGCCACAAGATGAACAACTGTATGAAGCAGCATTAGACAACTTTGGCATTCGTCCATATGTGACGCTTCTCGTTGCTCCATTCAGCAATCATGGTGATGGTCCAGGGCGTGCAAGAAACTGGTGCTGGGATCATTCTATTGAACTAGGTGCTACAAGTCACTGGGTTATGGATGACAATATCCAAGACTTCTATCGCCTACATCAAAACGAACGCATCCGTGTGGAATCTGGTGTTATCTTTAAGGCTGCTGAAGACTTTGTTGATCGATATGAGAACGTGCCGATCTCTGGATTCCAGTATCGGTTCTTCTGTGCACCAAATCAGAAGTATCCTGCGTATGTCAAGAACACTCGAATCTATTCGACTCTTTTGATTAGAAATGATTGTAAGCATCGCTGGCGCGGTCGATACAACGAAGATACTGATATCTGTCTTCGCGTTCTTAAAGATGGCGATTGCACTATCCAGTTCAATGCTTTCCTTCAAGGCAAAGTCGCAACACAGACACTATCTGGTGGTAACACGGCTGAGTTCTATCATGCTGAAGGCAATACTGATAGAAGCGAATGGCGCGGTGGCACACTAAATGCTGAAGGAACTATCAACAAATCACAGATGTTGGTTGACTTACATCCTGATGTTGCTAGAATGGTATGGAGATATGATAGATGGCACCACCATGTAGACTATTCTTCTTTTGAAAAAAATCAACTTAAACTGAAAGATGGTATTGTTGTTGAACAAAAAGTCAATAACTACGGTCTGAAACTTGTATACCTGGAGAAGTAAATAATGACAACAAGAGACGTGAACTATAAGTTTGGAAACATTGACTATACGATAAAGCCGCCAAATATTTCAGGCGTAGGAACATTTGATCTTGAACCATATACTGGTCCGGTAAGACATTCAACTGTTTTTCCTGAAGATATTACGCTACGAATGCCACAAGTAGATGACATCAATCTTGACAGCATCCATCGTTATATCGTTAAGGATGACTATGGTAATACGGTCGTTGATATGCCAGCAGATAGCAGGAGAATCCAAACTCCTGATGCAGTATCAAAGAAATCTGCGGCTATGCACACTTATTACAACCAAACTAAGCCTATCGCGTATAAATACAATGAGGGCGAGACGCTCAAAGACATCACCGACTATGTTAACAAGACATACGGTGAGCATTATTCCCAGAACAAGTTTCAGACTACCGAGTTCGTTATCGATTCGGGACATGGTGAAGGCTTCTGTATTGGAAACATGCTAAAGTACACTCAACGGTATGGTCGTAAAGGCGAACCAACTGAGTGGAGAAAGGACTTGATGAAAGTGATTCACTATGCTATCATGATGCTTCATGTACATGATGAGCAACATAACAATAAAAAGGATTAATAATGGAAAATAAAACACTATCAGTTTTCGTTGCACTTGACCGTTCTGGGTCAATGCAAGGCGAACGGTGGACTACGGCAATCACATCTTTGAATGAATATATTGCCAATCTTAAGAACGAAAAGGTTGAAGGTAACGTAACTATTACGGCTTTTGATTCTTTTCATGACACTTCAGGCTCACATACTCGCCTTGTTGATCTATTAGACAATCAAAGTATTGCATATTTTGAACCGTTGAACGAAAAGATCATTCAACCTGGCGGTGGTACTCCTTTGTATGATGCTGCCGCAAGTGTTATGGATCGTGCTATTGAGCGTAACTCGGAACGTACTATTGTCCTAATCCTTACCGATGGAGAGGAAAATATGTCAAAGGAATACACTCAGGCAAAGATCAAAGATAAGGTCAAGTTGCTTCAAGATAAGAAGTGGGAAGTTATTTTCCTTGGTGCAAACTTTGATGTTGCAAAATATACTTCTGGTTCGGGGTTAGCCCACACAAAGTTCCGTAACGTAGATATGAGCAATAAGTTCGCAACAGCATCGATGACTGCCGATCTATCATCAAACAGTGTGGCATATGCTCGTTCTGGCACTGCAATGGATATGTCTGGTGTCACTGTAAAGGTAGAGGTATACTAATGGGTATTGAGATTAAAGTAAGTATGGAAACTTTGCGGAAGCGCAAGTTGTTTTTTGCGGCTCCAATGTATGGTGGTCAATGTGCGGGTATGTTCGCTCGTTCTGTTGCTGACCTTTCTGCATTGTGCGCCCATCATGGTATTCAAATTCGGTTCTACTTCCTGTTCAACGAATCACTGATTACCCGCGCACGGAACTATTGTGCAGATGAGTTTATGCGTTCTGGCGACACTCATATGATTTTCGTTGACTCTGACATTGGCTTCAATGCTAATGACGTTCTGGCTCTGCTAGCACTTCAGGACCACGAAGACGAAAACAACGAATACGATATTCTAGCAGGACCTTACCCCAAGAAGTGTATCTCATGGGAAAAGATCAAGATGGCAGTTGACAAGGGCTTTGCTGATGAAAACCCACAGAACCTTGAGAAGTATGTTGGCGATTACGTCTTCAATCCAGCCAATGGCGCTGGTGAGATTCCACTAGGTGAGCCAGTTGAAGTTCTTGAGGCGGGTACTGGCTTCATGATGTTCCGTCGGCGCACCTTTGAAAAGTTTGCTGAAGCCTATCCACAGCAACTCTATCGCCCTGATCATGTTCGCACAGAACATTTTGACGGCACTCGTGAGATTATGGCATTCTTTGATACGCCAATCGATCCAGAGTCCAAGCGTTATTTGTCAGAAGACTATATGTTCTGTCAATGGTCACGCAAGGCTGGAATGAAAGTTTGGCTGTGCCCCTGGATGCAGTTACAACATGTCGGCATGATGGTGTTCGGCGGTTCGCTAGTTGACCTAGCACAAATCGGTGCATCGGCTACTGCTGATGTGTCACAACTTAACAAGCCAAAGAAGTAAAATAGGAAACAATATTATGAAGTTTGATGCGACAACCACTCAAATCCTGAAGAACTTTTCTTCAATCAATCCATCGATCCAGTTTAAGAAGGGCAATCGTCTAGCGACCATCTCTTCCAACCATGCTATTTTGGCTCGTGCAACTCTTGAACAAGAGTTTCCGGCTGAATTTGCCATCGAAAATCTACCACGCTTTCTTGGTACGATTTCCATGTTTGAAAATCCTGATCTTGATATCAAGGACAAGTACATGGAAATCTCTCAAGGTGGTACCAAGTTTAACTATTCATTCACTGATCCATCAAGGATCGTAACTCCTCCTCCAAAAGATATCAATCTTGGTAATGCAGAAGTTAAGTTCTCGTTGAAGAAGGATGACCTCAAGAAGACTCTCCGCGCTCTCAGCGTTGCGTCTTTGACGGAGATCGCGGTTGTTGGCTCTGATGGTAAGATTTATCTTCAAGCGATTGATGCCAAAGGCGCATCTAACGATGTATTCAGTATTGAGGTCGGTGAAACGAAGGCAACTTTCCGCATGATATTCCGCGCTGATAACATTAAGTTGATGGAAGAAGATTATCAAGTCTCTATCTCTTCTAAGGGCATTAGTCACTTCCAGAGTGCCGCTGTTGAATACTGGATTGCAGTGGAATCAAACTCTAACTTTACTGCTTGATTTATCAAGGGGGAAGAGTTATAATGATTCTTCCCCTACTTTTTATGATGTGGAGTTTATATTATGCTAGAAGATTTCTTGTGGGTTGAGAAGTATCGCCCACAGACCATTGATGATACCATTCTGCCTGCTGATCTGAAGAAGACGTTCCAACAGTTCGTTGATCAGTCTAATATTCCTAACCTAATCCTGTCTGGCTCTGCTGGTGTTGGTAAGACAACAGTAGCCAAAGCTATGTGTGAAATGCTTGACTGCGATTATATCGTGATCAACGGATCACTTGAAGGTCGATCTATTGACATTCTTCGCAATGAAATCATGAACTTTGCATCCTCTGTGTCTTTGCGCGGTGGTCGCAAGTATGTGATCCTTGATGAGGCCGACTATCTGAATGCACAGACTATTCAGCCTGCTCTCCGCAACTTCATGGAAGAGTTCTCTGCTAACTGTGGCTTCATTCTGACTTGCAACTTTGCCGAGCGAATCATTGCACCACTCCAGTCTCGCTGTTCGGTTATCAACTTCAAACTTCCTAAGAAAGATATTCCAGTTCTCGCTACTCAGTTTCGAAGTCGAGTCTGTATGATCCTTGATAAGGAAAATGTGAAGTATGAGAAGCAAGTGGTCGGTGAAGTTATCATGCGATTCTTTCCTGACTGGCGCCGTGTGTTGAACGAACTTCAACGCTATTCGGCTACAGGTGCTATTGACACTGGCATTCTTTCTAATATTAAGAATGAAAACTTTGCCGATCTGATTTCCTATCTCAAGGACAAGAACTTTACCGCAACTCGCAAGTGGGTCGGTGATAGTGATGTTGATGCAGGTTCTTTCTATCGCGCATTCTTTGATGCTATGGAACCTAAGATCGGCAAGCCATCTGTGCCATATCTTGTCATTCTTATTGCTAAATACCAGTATCAAGGATCATTTGTGGTTAATCAAGATATCAATCTGATGGCATTCCTTGCTGAGGTAATGGCAGAAGTTGAGTTTGTTTAATGTTCGCGTGGTTCAAATCTCTGTTCCGTAAGAAGTGTCCAGTATGCGACACTAAGATGCCGAAGAATGTTCCGCTTGCAGAGATTCGCCTAGAGACTGCTGAAGGTCCTCACAGTGTAATGTGTTGCCCTGATTGCTCTAGGTTCTTTGACCTATCCGCACAAGTTCTAAACAAGATGGATGATGATGATGACGACTCCCTTTGATTACATTAACTCTGTAAGCCATAATAAAGTAAACATGATGCAAGATACTGATAACGATGTACTTGCAGAGAAGGGTTACAATGCTTATATTGTAAATAAGGGTTTGTCTTACTTCCCTGATACTATCCTCTATGCCAATATGATGAATAAGAACTGGCATCTGGACAATAAACTGCAATATAGTTTTTTGTTGAATATTCTGCGACCCAAGAAACGTTTCGCGAAATGGGTTAAAAAGCAGGAATCCACAGACATAGAGATTGTAAAGGCGTATTACAAGTGTAATAATGTCAGAGCAAACGAATATGTTAAGATTCTAACAAAAGATCAAATAAAAGAACTTGAGACTAGAACTACGATTGTTTATAAATAAATCGTATTTAATAGAATATGGTCATATTATAGAGGTTGTAGTACAATGAGTTTGGTTGAGAGTTTTGTAGAGATTAGATTAGGCGAAGAAGAAGACTTCTTAAAGGTTCGCGAGACCCTGACCCGTATTGGTGTCGCATCGCGCAAAGATAAACAACTCTATCAATCATGTCACATACTGCATAAGCAGGGCAGATACTATCTTGTTCACTTCAAGGAGTTATTTGCTCTGGATGGTAAGCCGACAAACTTCTCTGATGAAGATAAAGGGCGAAGAAATACCATCGCATTATTGTTACAGGATTGGGGGCTTGTTAAGATTGTAAATCCAGAAATCACCGAAGACCCCGTTACCTCTCTAAGTTTAATAAAAATCATTTCATTTAAAGAAAAGCACGAATGGTCACTAGTTACGAAATATAGTATAGGAAAAGGAACGAAATAACATTGACTTTCTTCTCCATATAGGCTATAGTTAAAGACTAAAGTGAATAATGGAGAAAGAAAATGCAAGTTACAGTTTACAGTTTTCCATCTATTCGTGATGGTATTAGTTCAATCGAGAAGACCTACTTGAAGTTAAAGTCTCGCTATCGGAATGATGGCCATCTGACACGAGAAGAGATTGATTACATGGACTGGGCTAACAATGTCTTGATGACATCTGATTCATATTCCAGTCAAAAATAACGGTTGACTTATTATTCTCCATAGTCTATGGTTAGTCATAACTTGAAAAAAAGAAGACCATGAAAACCGTTTTTATTGTAACTCGTATGGTGTTTGGTGTGGACCACCAACAAATTGTTAGTGTTTTTGCAAATGAAGATACGGCTTCTGAATTTTGCAAAAACATGAATACCATTGTAAAAAACGGGTACTATTATCAATACGATCCACATGAATACAATACGATTTAAGATAAATAAATCATGCTAAAGAAACGAATATGGATACCGCTGTTGTTGCTGATAATCATTGTGCTTAGGCATACGGTTGTTAGAGACTATATCGCGTATTCTTTTAATCAGTTTCTATGCATGTTAAGGTTGGGTGCTTAATAGCCTCGCGTACCCTCACGGTTAGGGGTACATTAGGAAGGGTGGCAGAGCGGTTGATTGCTACAGTCTTGAAAACTGTCGAACCTGATAAGGGTTCCATGGGTTCGAATCCCATCCCTTCCTCCAGCAGTGTGTGGGAAAGCCTGGTTAATCCGCCTGTTTTGGAAGCAGGAGATCGTTGGTTCAAATCCAGCCGCACTGACCATTTTGTCTCAATCGTTCAACGGATAGGACTTTAGACTTCTAATCTAATAATGAGGGTTCGATTCCTTCTTGAGACGCCAAATTTTAACACGCGGACATGGCGTAATGGTAGCCGCGACAGACTTAAAATCTGTTGGAGTATTCCGTCTCGGTTCGAGTCCGAGTGTCCGCACCAAATGAAAGAGAGTTATATGTCTGGTAAAAATAAAAAGCCATCTGGCCGTATGGGATATCTAGGTATACTTTCCGGCACTTCACCATCATATTCTAGCGAGCATCAAAAGATCGTTGTTGGAATTCTGAGTGTTGTGTCTATCGTCCTTTTTGTGCTTAAGTTGACGCATAGCATTACTTGGCCATGGTTGTGGGTAACAGCGACTGTATGGATTCCAATTCTTGCAATCTTATTTGGATTGATGATTTGTGCATTTTTGACGACTATCATCTATCTTTTTGTCAAATTTGATAAGTAACTGAGAGATTGATTATGATCGATTACAAACTCGCATACGAAGCAGCAATGAGAATCATTCGCTCTACATATGCTGAAAAGTTTCCTGATACATACTTCATCTCTGGTGAACTTGGTCAGAGAGATGACAACAATATGCCAGAGAAGATTCTTGTATGCCCTGCTTATGGCTTAGACTTCTCTTATGTTTATGTGCGTACCGATAAGGTATCAGGACCAGAGTGGTGATATGAAACGATTATGGAAACTATGGGCTAAGGCTTTGGGAGAGAAATCTGGTGATACAGATAGCGAAGCAGACCAAATTGCCATAATCAGAACCATCATTGTTTCGTGCTACATAATCACGAATCTGTTTATATTGTCTGGTGTCATTCGGCACTGGAACGATTAACATCAACTATACGCTGATAGCATAACGGTTAATGCCTTCTGCTCATAACAGAATCGATGGGAGTTCGAATCTCTCTCGGCGTACCATTATAATGGTTGCATTATTTTATCCTTTTTGTTATATTTAATCATAGACAGACACACAGAAAAGGAATGATAATATGACTCAGTTCTCAAACGAAAATATCAACGATCATAACGGCTGGCTCTCTTACGGTCCAGAACGCAAGTTCGTTGCTAACTTCTCAAAGCGTGGCGGAGGTAAGGCTACGTTCATCAAGTTTTTGATCAAGAACTTCACCGTTGAAGAGTATTTCGAGATGTATAACTCTGGTATGGCTCCTCTTCGCATCGTTGAGACTAAGGGCTATCTTCTTCCTCATATCAAGACTTGGTTGAAGCGTGAAGGATACGAAGTTTCGAAAGCCGGATTTGACAAGTATGTATCTGACAAATATGTACAGTACGCCGCATAATAACGGTTGCATTATTTCTCTTAGTATGATATGGTAAGATATAAGTTGATGAGAGAGAGAAAAATGCCTAGCATAGCGAAAAGTCCTTCTTGCAAAGAAGCGTATGTCTTCCAAATCTGTCATGAGATGAAAAAGGTTCATGAAGAGTTGGCAAGTGATGTTGCTTACTGGGGTCGCGAGCAAGAACTAGAGATGGTAGCAATGATCAAAAGCGATCTTGACTACAGCGAATGGTGTCTTGCTCAGTTTGAAGTTTCAGAAGATATGCAACGTCTTTATGATAACATTCTTTATGGCGATACGTCACCACGCGAGAAGTACGAAGTTGTTCTGGCTCTTCTAGAGGAAGTTCTGTAGTTAAACGGTATAACGACCGACTGATAATCGGTCATTGGAAGTTCGATTCTTCCCGGAACTACCAGTTTTTAAGGACACGAGGTTCCACGGTGGAACAACTGACTTTTAATCAGTCGAGGTTTATCTCAAGTGGGTTCGATTCCCACCGTGTTCACCAAAAAATAAAAATAGTGCTTGCATTATTTAACTAGATGCGTTATATATAGAGAATAGATTGATCTTTGACATTGTAACTTATTTCGCTAATACTACGACCTGTTGTAGTGTTAGCGTAATAAGTTATTAGATGAATGCATCCGTATAAGCCTAAAGACCGCAAGGTACGCATGGGGTGTGTTCTTTTAATGACTTAAACTTGGCGCCGTGACGAACGGGTAAGCCCAAAGAGATTATGGTAGTGCTGGTGACTGAATGCTGTGCCCCTGATCGGGCATACAGACTTGATCAGAAGTTAAGCAAGGGTTCGATTCCCTTGACTGCCTCTAAAGTTTAACGCGGGATAGAACAGTCAGGTAGTTCGTTTGGCTCATAACCAAAAGGTCGAGGGTTCAAATCCCTCTCCCGCACCCAACATTTGTGGTAAGGAAAGTTTTTATAAGGGACGTACCAGATCGCAACTGGCTCGCTTATAAAAAGTCGGAGTAATTGACCGATAAAAGGAGAATGGGCAGACAAACAGGGAGATAAACTTGTTAGTCAGATACCTCACCTGCCACAAAACTATATTCGGGGTGTTAGTGCTAACGGTAACACATGTGCTTTGCAAGCATGAATTAAGGGTTCGATTCCCTTACGCTCCACCAATTGCGGTTTTCGTATAATGGTATTATCACAGCCTTCCAAGCTGAGGACACGGGTTCGATTCCCGTAGACCGCTCCATTATTCAAACAGTCTGTTAGCCTTTGCTGTAATAGCAACTTCTTTCAAAACTGTAATGTTACTTTTAACTTCAGCGACATCTTTTTCTACATTTGGATTATAGGCTTTAAAATCTCCACCATGACCAAGTTTAATATGACACTCAGTTGTTTTGTCCATACATAGTGTAATGAGATTTGTAGGTTCTAGTTCCAATTCGGGATGAAGATGAAATGGTTTCATGTGATGTACATTAAGACTTTTTGATGAACCACATGCGGCACATGTTGGATGTTCGTTTAAGAACTTCTTTTCAAGTGCTGGCCATTTAGAACTTCTTTTAGTAGTAATACCAGCAGCAGCATCTCTGGTCTTAGTTGTTGTTTTGGTCATCTGATGTCTCTCTTGACTATTGTTTTATATTTATCAAGGATTATATTATGAAAGTAAATATCACATACGGCAAGAAACCTAAGACCGTTGTTGAGATTACGTTCGACGATGTTTGGAACATGGATGTCACACTTGCACAAGTTATTCATCCTATGCTATTGAAGTATCAAGAACGTGCTCACGGATCGTTCAATGTTGATGACGAAGATGTGCCAGAAGCCATCCGATCAACAGCAGCGGGTCCAAAAGAATACGAGTACGCGCCAGATGAGTTTCATGAAGCGCGGCATGATTATGTTATCAATGAAATGATCTGGGCTTTTGCTAACATTCTTGATGATAAGTCGAACGATTTCTGGATTGAAAAGCCAGATGAAAAAAACTGGTTTGGCACTGGTAAATATGATCTTGAAGCGTGTCTTACATATGAACAACGGATTGAAAATGGAACAAAACTCTTCGGCAAATACTACCAATCGCTCTGGGTCTGAAGCGATTCTTAAGATTCTCGATACGACTAAATCTGAATGGGCGATCATTTATTGGACAATGGTTCTGATAAAACTTGCTAAGTATGAGCCGTAGACACACATTCACTTTTTACCGAATACGATAATATCGACTCGTTATATACTCTTATTCGTATATTTTTACCGTATACGATAAAACGTATATGACCTTTCTTTTCGTTGACTTATTAATCGTGGTGTGCGATATTAAGTTATAGACAGAAACAAGGAAAAAAGAAATGACTGTGCAAGAGTTGATGGAAGTTTTGGAAAATATGGATCCTGATCAACAGGTATATGTCTATGATCCTGATAGGGATCGCATGTGTCATGTGTATGATTCGAAAGTGGATGAAGATGGCGATTTGGTGTTGTATCCGTAATGTTTCCAGAACCAGGGACTAAAGTCCGCTTTGCAATGCCGGTCAGACTGCATAACAAAGACCTATCGTATTATGGCACCACAGATGTCGGCATTGTTATGGCTCGTGATGGCAGTTATATCTACATCGCATTCCAAGATCAACATGGCGATAACTATATCTTAGAACGATACGACACCGAGATTCTTGAGATTTTAGACGTATAAATAAAATGTATGCCCGAGTGGCGCAGCGGTAGCGCAACTCCTTTACACGGAGAGGGTCGGCGGTTCAATCCCGTCCTCGGGTACCAAAGATTGCCTTTATAAGTAAACAGTATACTGCCTGTTTTGTAATCAGGAATCCGGGGGGCAGCACCTCGTAAAGGCACCATTTTTTTAGGAGTGATCATGGGAAATATTTCAAATCCATATTCTGGTAAAAGAAGTTTCTTTAAAGGTTCTGGTAGAAAAGGTAATAAAAAGTTAGACAAATTCCAGCGAATGTTGATCCGACAAGAACGAATCAATTATTTGAAAGATAGTGGTATACCAGAATCAAGATATTCAGAATTTTATTTTGATGATATATAAAAATTGATGGACAATAGTTCAATGGTAGAATCCCGCACTGTTAATGCGGTTGTTGTAGGTTCGAGTCCTACTTGTCCAGCCAATCTTTCGATAATATAAATAAAACTAAAAGGGTTTGTTTATGTTATCATTTAAAGAGTTTCTTGCTGAAAAAAGACTCATGGTTGCCTCGAATAAGATTGAGACAAACAAAGCGGCTTTAGCAAAGCGCCTCAACAAAGATGGATGGAAGTCTGTTGGTGGTACCAACCACGAGAAGTTCAGACACGACACAAACAAGAATGTCATTGTTCTGCCGTATCACAGAGACATTAGCATCGGTGTTGCTAGGCAAGTTCACCAGCAAGCCGGATACATATAACGCGGGTCAAGCATTAAAGTGATGTGTTAGTCTCCAAAACTAAAGAACACGGGGCGGTACCGTGGACCTTGCGCCATTTTTCTCTTGATTTATTAAATCGGCTATGATATTCTGGTTATAGAAACGAGAGAAATCATTATGCTAGTTGTTGTCAGTAACGAGTCCGATATTTGGTTTGACGCTAACCAGATTATCCAAGCGGCAAACTTTTATGCGAACATTCTTTTGACAAAGAAACGCGCCGAAAAGATCATTCTTTATGTCGATATCAATCCTAAGATTGAAGATATGGCTAGTTGTGTCTGCGAAGAGGACAAGCAAAACCCCAATGAGTTTACCATTACGATTCGTGGTGATGACGATGACGATGACATCCTTCGCAGTCTCGCACACGAAATGGTCCATCTCAAGCAACATGCTAAGAATGAACTTCGCACCAGTCTGGTGCTTTCTAAGGGCGGCAAGTCTAAGACTGTGGTAAAGTGGCACGGCAAGACTGTCCGCTTCACTAAGAACGAACACCGCTACTTTGATGCTCCTTGGGAAGTTGAAGCATTTGGTCGTGAAGGTAGTCTCTATTATCGTTTCATGGATTCTATAGAAAAAGATTGACTTTATTCTTCTACTGGTTATAATGGTACTGTGAGATAGAGGAGAAAGTGATGGGATTTGCACATCCAGCATTTAACAATATCGGTAAATGCAAGACTAAACTAAACGCAAAGCAGCAAAGAGCAAAGGAAGAGCATGAAAAGTGGCTTCGAAAGCAAGGGCTGCATACAGAACAACTTGCGGCTAGAAAACCCAACAAAGGTATTCGGCTACAAGATAGTGAAGTTCGCGGTCAACCAAAGTACAAAACCTCTGATAAAGTTGGAAATGGCTTTGTTAAAGAAACGAATACATACACTGGAACAAAACTTCTAGGCATCGCAGTGATGCACAAGAGTTGTTTGGTACCAGTCTTTAGTAAAGAGAATGCGACCGAAATCGCTTCTATGAGGAGATAGATTATGAGAAAGACTATTGAAGTACATCCCGATGTGGTTGATCGTTTGGTCATTGAAGCCTTGATGGAACACATTGGATACACTAAGGACTTTATCCAAAATCTAAAGTACAAGAAGAATAATGGCGGTCTACAGCCACACGAGCAAGAAGACCTAGATGACAACAAGAAGCAACTGAAGCATCTTACTGCTGTTGCGGATTATTTCGGCGCATACTTAGATGGGTAAATGGGCAGATAGGTTCTTAGAACTCGCAGAGCATATTGGCGAATGGTCACATGATCCACGAACTAAGGTTGGTGCGGTTATCGTTGATGACAAAAACCGAGTTGTCTCTATTGGCTATAACGGATTTCCACGAGGAGTCGCAGACAGAGAAGACCGCTATAATGATCGCCCTACTAAACATCTATTCGTATGCCATGCTGAAAGAAATGCGCTCGACAATGCTCCTCTCAGCGTTGAAGGATGCACAATGTATGTACCTCTCCTTCCTTGCAATGAGTGTGCCAAGAGCCTCATCCAGTGTGGAATCTCCAGAGTAATCACACGAACGCCTAATCGACCAGATACTTTCAACTGGGATGTTACGCTAAAAATGTTTGAAGAATCTGGCGTTTCTGTTGCGTACAAAGACTGAATGTGATATAAATAACCTTGCCAATGCTTCGGGTTGGCTTAACACAAACTCTCGCTTAACAGGAGATAACTATGAGTTACATCAAATTCGGTGATCCATTTGTGGATTTTGAAAAGTTTCTGGTCGGTAAAGATCAAGTTGCTGAACAATACGCAAGAATGGTAAAACAGGCTTCAGAAGCCGTAAAGAACTATCCTCCATATAATATCAAGAAGGTTGACGATAACAAGTATGTTATTGAGATGGCTGTCGCTGGATTCGGCAAGCAAGATATCGAGTTAACTCTTGAAGATGGCACACTTACAATCAATGGTAAACTTGAGACTATTGACCAACTAACGGCTGATGGTATCAAGCAAACATTCTTGCATAAGGGTATCGCTGATCGTGGATTTACTCGCAAGTTCACACTTGCGGATAACGTTGAGGTAAAGAATGCTGATCTATTCAATGGTATGTTGAAGGTTTGGTTGGAAGCAATCATTCCAGAATCAAAGAAGCCAAAGAAGATCGAAGTTAATGCTAATGAAGCATCAACACTCAAAACTCAAATCTTAAAGGAATAAAATGACAACACAATCAGTAACTGAAGCGGCAACAAGAGCAAGTCTTGCTTTTGGTGTGGTACTTAGCGCGGTGGTACTTTTAGCCACTTTCATTTAATCTAAAAGAAAAGAGGGGACCGAAATCCCCTCTTTTTTATTATTACAGCGAACCGCCTGCTTGGAAGTGTGACAATGGATGTCCACCTGTAAACTGGAAGTGAGGAAACTCTTTAAAAGTTTTCCAGTCACCAGCCCATTCTAATCCTTGCGCTTTACCAGCAGCAGCAACTTTCTGCCATAACACGCCGTCTTCGCCTTTGTTGCCCCAAACAGGCTTGCCATAACGAAGCGGCACAACGTCATATGCAACACGGTAGTTATGCATTGACTGACCAGCCTTGGCATTCGTTACCTTAGACCCTGGTGCAGTTCTGCCAATGGCATACAGTCGATCTTGTTCTTCACTGTCGCGATATGTGCATGTAATAAGAAGATCAACGCCAACAGCAGCACATGCTGCGATATGTGCGTGTGCTTTTGCGGCTACTGTTGGGTGAAGGTCTTCAATCTTTCTACTACTAATCATTTTATCCTCATTGACTATTGGTTGATGGTGTGATATTCTATACTTTCGTAACCAGCAAGAAGGAGTTCCGATGCGGTTTTACACAAGTGTTATTCGTCAACGTAATGAAATCCTAGTCCGTGGTATTGATAACGGTGTGCCTTACAAGAAGGCATATAAGTATCGTCCATATTTATTCGTTCCGTCAAAAGAAGTTACCAAGTTCAGGACACTAAAAGATGAGTCTGTTGCCAAGATGGAGTTTGAATCCATGTCAGCAGCCAAAGAGTTTCTCGACACATACAAAGATGTGGCTGGAATGTCCGTCTATGGTTTGAACGATTGGGTCTATCTATTCATCCAAGATCGTTTCGGCACACAGATGAAGTATGATCCATCTATGGTATCGGTGTGTTCAATCGATATTGAAACAGAAGTCAAAGGTGGCTTCCCTGATATCGGTCTTGCTGATAACGCAGTGACTGCAATCACTCTTGGTCGTAATGGCAAGAAGGTGTGCTTTGGTTACAAAGACTACACACCACACAAGCCAGGCATTAAGTACTACAAGTTTGTAGACGAAGCGGCTATGCTGGATGGTTTCCTAGAAATCTGGCAGTCTTCTGAGTTTGACCCTGATGTGATTACCGGCTGGAACATTGAGTTCTTTGATATTCCATATCTGATCAATCGCATTCGCCGTGTTCTTGGCGAAAAGGCGGCTAACAAACTATCACCGTGGGGTGTGTTGCGTGAGTATGAAGTTGAAACTCGTGGCAGAAAGAACCAAGCGTTTCGCCCACTCGGCGTCAACGTGCTTGATTACATGGCACTCTACAAGAAGTTTACCTATAATCAACAAGAGTCTTATAAACTAGACCACATTGCTTTCACAGAACTTGGTGAGCATAAGTTGGACTATTCCGAATACACAGGTCTACAAGATTTGTATGAGCGAAACTTCCAACTCTATATGGAATACAATATCCATGACGTTGATTTGGTTGAGCGGCTAGAAGATAAGATGAAGTTGATTGAACTTGTCTTTGCCATGGCTTATGATGCCAAGGTCAACTACGAAGATACACTTACCTCTGTGAAGCAGTGGGATATTCTTATTCATAACTATCTTATGGAACATAACCGTGTTATTCCACAGTTCAAGAATAAGAACAATGGTGAACCGCTTGTTGGTGGTCACGTCAAAGAACCTAGAACAGGTCTAAGCAAATGGGTCGTGTCTTTTGACTTGAACAGCCTGTATCCGCACTTGATCATGCAATACAATATCAGCCCAGAGATGTTTGTTGGTAAGCAGTTGGTGTTTCCGACGATTGATCAAATCTTGGCTGGCTATTCTGTTCCTGATACTGATTATTCAACAGCGGCTAACGGCTGTCTCTATACCAAAACCAAGCAAGGCTTTCTCCCTGCTTTGATGGAGAAGATGTATAATGATCGAACCATCTACAAAAAGCAGATGATTGAACACAAGAAGGAGTATGAGAAGACTAAGAACCCTGAGTTGCTTAAAGAGATTTCACGTCTTGATAATCTCCAGATGGCTAAGAAGATTCAGTTGAACTCTGCTTATGGTGCTCTTGGCAATCAGTGGTTCCGTTGGTACGATATCAACCACGCTGAAGCAATCACAATGTCTGGTCAGTTGTCGATTCGCTGGATCGAACAGAGAATCAACCAGTATCTGAATAAACTTTTCAAAACAGATAATGTGGACTATGTGATTGCATCTGATACCGATTCCATCTATGTGACGCTTGAGCCACTGGTCAATATGGCATTGCCTAACGAGACTGATGAGCGTAAGATCGTGGCATTCATTGACAAGGCTTGCAAGCAACAGATTGAGCCATTCATTGACAAGGCTTACCAAGAGTTAGCCGAGAAGATGAATGCATATGCTCAAAAGATGCAGATGAAACGAGAGAACATTGCCAACAAGGGCATCTGGAAAGCCAAGAAGATGTATATCTTGAACGTCTGGAACAGTGAAGGTGTGCAGTATGACGCACCCAAACTTAAGATGATGGGCATCGAAGCGGTTCGGTCATCAACACCAGCAGCATGCCGTGACAACATTAAGACTGCTCTTAGTATCATCATGAATGGAACTGAGGCTGATCTCCACACATTCGTGGCTAAGTTCCGTGAAGAGTTTAAAGCCATGGACTTTGAACAGATCGCTTTCCCTCGTGGTATCAGCGATATGAAGAAGTGGAACAAGAACAAGTCACTTGCATACGATAGTGGCACACCTATCCATGTCAAAGGCGGTATCTTCCACAACAATATCATTGAGCAAAAGAACCTCGGTAATAAATACGAAACCATTGCCGATGGTGACAAGATCAAGTTCTGTTACATGAAACGCCCTAACCCATATGACATTACGGTGCTATCATGCTCAAATGCGTTGCCACCAGAGTTTGGTCTAGAAGATTATATTGACTATGACACACAGTTTACCAAGTCTTTTGAAGATCCGATCAAGAGTATTGTTAGCACAATCGGATGGAATACTGAGAAAAGAGCAACACTAGATGATTGGTTCTCTTAAAATACTTGACTTAGTTACAGATACCATGTATATTGAAACATTGACAACAAAGGAGACATTATGTCAACACTACTAGATAAGTTGAAGAAGAATAGTACTATCAAAGACACAGCAATCGTTTCGGATTCCAAGTTCTTTAATAAGAAGGACATGATTTCTACCAGCGTGCCAGCAATCAACATCGCTCTATCAGGCAAGATTGACGGCGGTCTAACTCCTGGTTTGACGATGTGGGCTGGTCCTTCTAAGCACTTCAAGACCATGTTCAGTTTGATCATGGCTAAGAGTTATATGGACAAGTATGATGATGCGGTCATGTTGTTCTATGACTCCGAGTTCGGTACACCCAAGGCTTACTTTGAGTCTCTTGATATTGACACTTCACGGATCATGCACACTCCTTTGTTGGATGTTGAAGAGTTGAAGTTTGAT
>Ga0209084_1000235_pt1 | contig 53506 bp, 43 predicted proteins | sample C_130820_MF_Meta_FD_187309 | JGI IMG/M metagenome (GOLD analysis project Ga0209084, IMG submission 187309) | Freshwater microbial communities from Lake Croche, Canada to study carbon cycling - C_130820_MF_MetaG (SPAdes) (version 2) | ecosystem: Environmental > Aquatic > Freshwater > Lake...
AGATGAAAGTTGGGACGATGATGATGACGTAAGTCGTGCTGATCGCGAATTGAAAAAATTAGGTAAAAAACCAATTCCTGCTGCAAAAATCAATACTGACAAAGACAAAATCAAACGTACTAAAAAAGATAGTTCTGAAGAACAAGAAGTCGATGAAACTTATGGACAAGGTATCTACGAATCACAAGACGATGATGACGTAAGTCGTGCTGATCGCGAATTGAAAAAATTAGGTAAAAAACCAATTCCTGCTGCAAAAATCAATACTGACAAAGACAAAATCAAACGTACTAAAAAAGATCGTGAAGAAGAATTAGATGAATCAGTAACACCTGTTAAAAAACCAAGTGCAGTTGCTGATAAAAAAGGTGGAAATCCTTTTGCTAAAAAGGACGACGCTAAAAAAGGTAACGGTGATGCATTTAAAGCAGCCCTTGATAAAGAAAAAATGAAAGAGTCGACTAGCAAAAGAATTGCTGCTGCACTCTGGAATCAAGTCAAAGAAAGTGCAAAAGCCAAAGACGAAAAAGAAGCAGATAAAGATTACGACGGCGACGGTGAAGTTGAATCAGGTAAAGAAGAACATAAAGGTTCAGTCGATAAAGCCATTAAAGCATCTAAAGAAAAAGAATGCATGAACGAATCAGCTGATTTAGCTCGTTTAATGTCAATTACTTCGCGAGTTCTTAGATAATGGATATGAAGAAAATTTTACAGGCAATTGATAACGTGTCTACGTTGCCTGTAGAAGGATCAAACGATATGAAAAAATTCATGTCAATTGTTACAGAAGGGGCTAATCCACATAAGGTTAGCCTACCTGTTCAAATGGCAATGCAGCATTTTTCAGAACCTGTAGAACAAATATCTGCAAGACCGTCGTTGCTAAAACAGTATGTTGCCGAAGCCGAACAAGAGCAACAATTTAAACATGACGAACAAAAGCAATTAATTAGACAGTACTCGCGTATTATTGCAGAACGTGTCAAAATGAAAGAGAGTAAAACTATAAACGAACTTTCTAAAGACACGTTATCGAAATATATTCCGGCCAGTGCAGAAGATCAAGTACAACGTGCTAGTAGCCGTAGTTTTAAATCAGGAAAAGCAGGCGACAACTACAATACATCAGATGTTAATCATCAAGATAACATGCGAAAACGTGGTATCGACCGTGCTGTTAAGAAACTGTCAGCGATGGAATCTATTGAAAATCCAAAAGATATAGTTTCTATGGATATTCCGTTATTAATTCGCTTATTAGAGTATGCTCGCGAAGATGCAAAAACAGACATGGTGTTACATGACGTTACTGAAAAACTAATCGAATTGAGTAACCGAGGTGATGTACTAACAATGCACGATTACGATGCAATTGTAGGCGAACAACCTCTGATAGGACCCCCCGAGGAAGATTAATGGATTTAAGAGACTTAATTTCAAAATTAGAAAACATTGAAAACAATGTGCTTGCAGAAGCAATTACATTAAAAACTGTAATTTCTGCAATTATGGGGCACGAGCACACTGATTCGGTACGTTTTCCATTATTGGCTGATCTTGCAAAGAAAAATAACTTACCGGGTTTATATGATCCAACATCTGGCCAGTTTGTAAGCAGCGACGGCGATGTCGACGAAACTTCAGGCGATGACGCGATCGATCAACAACTATCAAAGTTAGGTTTGATTCCGCAAAATGCAAAATTAGGCACAGCAGGTTGGTTTGATAATGAAAAAGTGCAACAAGGTTATAATCAAGATTTGCGCACTACTAGTGCAAATGCAATGGCAGATCAAGACAAAGCCGAAACCACGCAAGTCAAGTTATCACAATTAAAAACCTTATTTGCAAAATTTCTTGAATTAAAAAAGAAAATCGGAACAGCACCTGCTACACTACCTGCTGCTTCGACTGCACCGGTTAAAGAGTCTAAAGGATTTGCACAATCATTAGTAGAAAGCTTTGGCTACGACTTTATTATCGAAGAACCAATTTCTGATTTCGGACAAGCAGGTCAAAATGTACAACAAGGTCGGGCCAATGCACAAGCCGAAAAAGCTGCAGCTAAACGAGCAGCACAAACACAGGCGCTCAATAAAGCAGCAAAATATACACCACCAGTATCTAATGTTGCAGCAGGAGCCGAAGCCGCTGCAGGTGCTGCAGGTGAATCGGGTTTAGCAGCAGGAATTGGTGCAATCGGCAAGAAACTTGCGTTACCTCTTACAGCAGCGTACGAAATATGGGATGCGTATAAACAAATTTCTGCTATCCCATCATCTATGCCAAAAGATCAGTACCGAAAAGAAGTTGCAAAAGCAATTACTCGGGTCGTGGCAGATTTTGGATTAATGGTAGTTGGCGCAGTAATTGGCGCTGCGATTACTGGTGCAGTTGCCGGACCTGCTGCATTTGTAGGTGGGATAGCCGGCGGTCTTGCTGCAGAGTTTACCTTTGGCAACGACGTCGAAGCATTGATTAATTGGGTTGTTGAAAAATTATACAACGGTGTTGTTACTCCGCAAGGGGATAATGCCGCCAAAACAACGCAGCAACCTGTTGCAAAAACACCGCGTACTATTAATCCAGAAATTGCAAAACTGCAACAAGATTTAAAAGCCAAAGGCGCTAATTTAGGAACGACTGGCCCTAACCATGACGGCATCGACGGTGTCATGGGACCATTAACAAGAACTGCAATTGAAAAATTCGGTTCCGGTATGGCTAACTCTAAAGAAGCAACCGAACTTAAAGATATACAAACACAAATGGATGCGTTAATTAAAGATTTGGCACAATCAGCAGATCCGACAATTAAACAAGCAGTATCTGATATTTCTGCACAATTAGGTACTACTGCGTTACGCGAGTCAGCCGAATTACTAAATATTCTTCGATTGATTAAGTAACTTATCATCAACCAATGGCAGATTTATTTCTGCCATTTTCATCTCTAATTTATCAAACGTGTTGACAAAAACACATATATAATATACAATATAACATTACTAACAACAGGCAAACTAAGGAGAAAACATGAGTAGAGCATACGGCCCAGAAGAAAAGGCTAAACTTGAAAGGCTAATCAGCGAAGGTTCAACCGTCCTTCACGAGATTGAAGATTTACAAGCAGGCTTAAAGGATACGGTTAAAGCAGTAGCAGAAGAACTAGGCGTTAAACCTTCGGTTATAACTAAAGCAATTAAAATTGCACATAAAGGTAACTGGCAAGATCATAACGAAGATTGGGAAGAAATTGAAGCTATCCTCGATATTACAAAACGTATCTAATTTAGCTAGTTAAGGACGGTAGGCAGGCCATAATCTGCAAAAGGGTGTTTGCGAGCCACAAATCGCATAGTTTAAGAGTAAAATATGTCATATGTAGACGCATGGTTCGACCGCGACAACGATATTATCAAAGTTGTCGAGCGAAACGCTAAAGGCGAAAGGGAATTTAAAGATATAGCAGTTAAACACACGTTATACTATAAAGATCCAAAAGGCAAGTACCAATCTATTTACGGAGACCCTGTTTCAAGAGTCATTTGTAAAAATACCAAAGAGTTCCGCAAAGAACAAGCAATTAATAGTGGAAAACAACTGTTTGAATCAGATATTAATCCATTATTTGTTTGCTTATCAGAAAATTATCTAAACATCGATGCACCGAAATTAAACGTTGCGTTTTTTGATATCGAGGTGGACTTTGATCCAGAACGTGGTTATGCATCACCGGATGATGCATTTATGCCAATTACTGCAATCGCTGTCCACTTACAGTGGCTAGACACATTAATATGTCTTGCAATTCCTCCAAAGACATTAACCATGGAAGAAGCACAAGAACAAGTCAAGGAATTTCCAAATACAATACTGTTTAAAAAAGAAGCCGATTTATTAGATGCATTCTTAGATCTAATTAAAGATGCTGATATATTGAGCGGCTGGAACAGCGAAGGGTTCGATATTCCGTATACAGTAAATCGTGTTATTAAAGTGTTATCAAAAGACGACACTCGCAGATTCTGCTTGTATAATCAGTTACCAAAACGCAGAGAATACGAAAAATACGGTAAAGATGCTGTTACCTATGACTTAGTCGGTCGTGTACATTTAGATAGTTTGCAACTGTACCAAAAATACACCTACGAAGAACGGCATAGCTATCGATTAGATGCTATTGCAGAATATGAATTAGGTGATCACAAAACGCAATACGAAGGCACTCTTGATCAATTATACAACAATGACTTTAAAACATTTATTGAATATAATAGACAAGATACTATGCTATTAGATAGATTAGACAAAAAGTTAAAATTTATTGATCTAGCTAATGCTATTGCACACGAAAACACAGTATTACTGCAAACTACCATGGGTGCAGTGGCGGTGACAGAACAAGCTATCATCAACGAATCGCATCGTAGAGGTTTTGTAGTCCCAAACCGTACTAAAAAAAGTGATCGTGAAGATACTGCTGCTGCAGGTGCGTATGTTGCATACCCAAAGGAAGGTATCCATGACTGGATAGGCTCACTCGATATTAACTCACTGTATCCTAGTGTGATTCGTGCATTGAACATGGGACCAGAAAGTGTGATCGGCCAGTTAAGACCAATCAAAACTGATGCATATATCCAAGGACAGATGGCTAAGGGTAAATCGTTTGCTGCTGCATGGGAAGGATTGTTTGGTACCTTTGAATACGAATCCGTGATGAAACAAGAAATAGGCACAGATTTGACCATTGATTGGGAAAACGGCGAAAGTGATGTAGTTAGTGCTGCAGAAGTGTATAGGCTAATGTTTGAAAGCAATCAACCGTGGATGCTTAGTGCGAACGGGACGATATTTACCTGGGAGAAAGAGGCAGTCATTCCAGGATTATTAAAACGTTGGTATGCAGAACGTAAAGAAATGCAAGTCAAATTAAAAGAAGCAATTAATGCAGGTAATAAAATTGAAGAAGAATACTGGGACAAACGACAGTTAGTTAAGAAAATTAATTTGAACAGTCTATACGGTGCTATTCTTAATCCAGGATGTAGATTTTTTGATAAACGTATCGGACAATCAACTACGTTAACTGGCAGGCAGATTGCTAAACATATGGCTGCTAAGGTAAATGAGATAGTAACCGGTGAGTATGATCATTTAGGTAAATCGATTATCTACGGTGATACTGATTCGTGTTATTTTAGTGCGTATCGGACACTAAGAGTAGATATTGAAAACGGTAGTCTACCTTGGACTAAAGAAACCGTAACTCAACTTTATGATCAGATCAGTGATGAAGTTAACGGAACATTCCAGCAGTTTATGTTAGATGCGTTTCATTGTCCTAAAACACGCGGTGAAGTTATCAAAGCAGGGCGTGAGATTGTTGGCAGTAAGAGCTTATTCATTACTAAAAAGCGGTATGCAGTGTTAGTATACGATAAAGAAGGTAAACGTAAAGACAAGGACGGCAAACCTGGTGAAATTAAAGCCATGGGCTTAGATTTAAAGCGCAGTGATACTCCAGAATTTATTCAAGACTTTTTAAGCAACATATTAGAAATGGTACTTACTGGACACTTAGAACAAGAAGTTTTAGATTTTATCTCTGAATTTAGGTCGCGATTTAAATTAAGACCTGGGTGGGAAAAAGGTACACCAAAACGTGCAAACAACATTACTAAGTTTCTCAATAAAGAAACAAAAGAAGGTAAGGCAAATATGCCAGGCCATGTTCGAGCAAGTCTAAACTGGAATACATTGAAACGAATATACGACGACAAGTATTCTATGAGCGTAACAGATGGTGCAAAAGTTATCGTTTGTAAACTTAAACCAAATCCATTAGGGTACACAAGTGTTGCATACCCGGTGGATGAATTAAGATTGCCACAATGGTTTAAAGACTTACCATTTGACCATGCAGAGATGGAAGCCACAATTATCGACAATAAATTATCAAATTTAATCGGTGTATTAAATTGGAGATTAGTCGATACTGAAGAAAAAACTACATTTAATAGCTTGTTTGAGTTTTAATTTACTTGACAAATCTACAAAACCTAAATATAATATATAACACGGAGAATATTATGAAAAGCATTTTACAAGACTTAGTAGCACATACACACGCATTAGGATTTATTTCATTAGTTAAAGTAACCGCCAACGAAGATGAAACATTAATCGAATCGATCTCAGATACAAGAAGTGTAGTAATACAAGGAAAATCTAAACAGCCAATTAAAGAATTTACAGGTGTATTTGGCATGCCAAATTTAAACAAACTGCAAATTCATTTAAATTGTCCAGAATATAAAGAAAACGCAAAAATTAAAATTGTTTCAAGCGAACGCAACGGAGAAGTAGTACCGACCGGAATTCACTTTGAAAACCTAGCAGGTGATTTTAAAAATGATTATCGTTTTATGGCTCCTGAAGTCATAAATGAAAAATTAAAATCAGCAAAATTTAAAGGTGCAAACTGGGATATCGTATTTGAACCAAGTGCCGCTGCTATACAAAGATTAAAGTTGCAAGCAAATGCACATAGTGAAGAAAACGTGTTACAAGTATCAATAGTCGACACTAATCTTATAGTTAGTTTCGGCGACGAAAGCACTCATGCAGGATCATATATTTTTGAACCTGGCGTTACTGGTAAATTAAAAAATGTTTGGTCATGGCCTATTGCAGAGTTAATTGGAATTTTAAATTTAAACGGAGACAAAACAGTGAATATTTCCGACGGAGGTGCTATGAAAATTTCAATAGATAGCGGCATTGCAGAATATGATTACATTTTACCGGCACAAACAAAATAGTGGAAACCCATAAACGCACTATTGCAAGAATGATAAGTTACCGCATTACTGCATGGTTGTTTACAATCCTGTGGACATACTTGTTCACAGGAGACTTAGGCAAAAGCACAAGTTTTGCAACATTGTTACACTTATTGTTATGTGTTGATTACTATATTCACGAAAGGGTATGGTTAAAAATAAAATGGGGATTAACTAATGGAAGATAACAGTTTAAAAATATTAATCGAACTATTTGATGTTGCACTAGAATCAGATAATCCTGCTGTTAAAAAAGCATTGAAAAATCTGTTGCTAGTTGCAACGTTAGTTCACAGTGAAAACGAAAAACCTCTACGTGGCCCGTTGTATGCACTTGTTAATGAAGTCGAAACGCTAAAGAAGAATTTTACTATATTGTCAATGGAGTTCAAGCAAGCAGAACACGACCGCAAAATTGGCAAACTTCCGGTATCTAGTGGCAACGGGAGTGGGCAATCCTATCAATATCCTTATTTACAACAAAGTAGTTATTTAAAAGAATTAACCAGCTGGGGTTTAAAGTGAATAGAGACTTAACTACTGCGCAGAAAGATTATGCAATTTTTTTGCCAGCAACATCAGGGTTTTACTCGACATTTATCGGTAAACAACGATATAGCAATTATGTCGATCCTGCCCGCATACCAACTTCATTTAAAAGCGGTATGGCAAGTCTTAACTACTTAGAACCAGATAAGGGTGCATTTTACTACAACTGGTGTTTATACTCTGCAGGACACGCTAACTTAGACCTTAACAAGTATGACGAAAGCGAAGATATGTTCCGTAATAGAGATAGAAGTACTAGTTGGGTGCTAGGCGACTCAGGAGGGTTCCAGATTGGTAAAGGTGTATGGGAAGGCGAGTGGCGCGATCCGACTAGTGCAGTTGTGCAAACAAAAATGGCTGAGTGTATTGCAAAAGGAATAGAAACTGTTCCTGTACTTGACAAAGACGGTAATCCCATTGTTAATAAAAAAGGTATTGCCAGGACTACTAAAATCGATCATGTTAAAGTCTATCAGGCACGTTTAGATGCTGCTCAAAAGAAAAGAGAGCAAGTGTTAACGTGGATGGATGCGTTAATGGATTATGGCATGGTACTTGATATTCCAGCGTGGGTTGAAAGAAGCCCTGCAGGAAGATTAGCAACAGGAATTACAAGCTACGACGAAGCAGTCGAAGCAACGATTTATAATAATGAATACTTTATGAAACATCGTAACGGAAACTGCAAGTTCTTAAACGTACTACAAGGCGAAACACACGCACAAGCCGATGACTGGTACAGTAAGATGAAAGATTTTTGCGATCCTGCAAAATATCCAGACAATCATTTTAACGGATGGTCGATGGGTGGACAAAATATGTGTGATGTTCACCTTGTCCTTAAAAGACTAGTAGCATTACGCTTTGACGGTTTATTAGAAACAGGACTGCATGATTGGATGCACTTTTTAGGCACGAGTAAATTAGAATGGGCATGCTTGTTAACTGACATCCAACGTGCTGTTAGAAAATATCATAATCCTAACTTTACTATTAGCTTCGACTGTGCAAGTCCGTTCTTAGCAACTGCTAACGGGCAAATATACATTCAGACAGAAACCGAAGATAGGAAAAAATGGGTCTATCGAATGGTACCAAGTGTTGACAATAAAAAGTATGCACTTGACACTAGGTTGTTTAAAGATGCTGTTATACAAGATGGAATTTTTAAGAATTTTGAATCAAGTCCGTTGATTGACCAAGTGCAAATCAAAGATGTCTGCATATATGCACCAGGTGATTTAAATAAAATTGGCAAAGAAGGTAAAACTTCTTGGGATAGTTTTAGTTATGCAATTCAAATGGGGCACAATGTGTGGAGCCATCTTAATGCAGTGCAAGAAGCAAATCGTCAGTACGACAATGGTAAATATCCTGCCATGATGGTTGCAAGCAAAGTCGAAGGAAAAAAGTTTCGGCAGTACAGTAGAAACTTCTTTAAAGATATAGTCGATGACATATTTGCAGCAGATACTCGAGATAAAGCAAACGCAATTATCGAACAGTATAACAGATATTGGATGGATATTCCAGGAACACGCGGTGCAATTGGTGCAAAGACTGTTAATTCGTCAACACAATTTGCCGTTTTCTTTGACGAAGAAGAGGATGATAGTGTACACTTAGAACACGGGGGCGAGCTTGAAGACAACATCGAACAAGCTGAAGCTATTTTAGATGAACTTGAACAGAGTGTAAAGGCATGAATAGAGACTATACTGGTGTAACAACAGACGATGCTACTTTTTTTATAGGTAAAGAAATAGAACATACACCCGCATACGGAAAGAAAACGTTGTTTATAGTAGGCAGACATTCGGTAGGAGACATTGAACATCACATCGACAGCACCATTGAACATTTGTTCTTTGGTGCGAACCATAGCTTTAATCCAGAACGACAAGATTATGCAGCATGGGCCGAATGGGAAGACATGATTACATATTTTCTCAACCTTGGCTATCTGTGTAGTTTAGATATTCCACTAAGTGCAACTGAAGAATTTCACGACGGCAGCTTTAACGAGTATAACAACTTTATACCGCAAATCCGAGTTCCGATTCCTTATATTAGATTTTGGAACTACAACACCATGATTAAAATCGACGATATCGGTTTTAACTCGACTAATCCGGGTGTATGGACTCACAGTTTGCACGATTTACAAGATCGTGCAAAATTTACTAACTGGGCTGAATATAAAAAAGACGAGATCTTAAAATGACAAGAAAAAGAAGTATCTATGCACCCTATGCGCCTACGTGTGTACTACCTGGTTGTGATAACAGAGTTAGTTATCATGACATTGTTACAAAAAGTGACGGTACTCCGGGAATCCACTGGAAAGCATGCTGTGAACTGCACCGCAATGAAAACAAAGACGAGTCCGACACATACAAACTTTCAAGAGGTTGTGAAAATAAAGACGGTAGGTTAGGTTTAGGTTTTTCATGTGAAAGTACAGCTATTACAGAATCAAGTAAATTAGATTACGATCACTGGAACGGTAATAGATTTGATCAATCAGAGGATAATATTGTTGTATTATGCAAAGACTGTCATTCAAAAAAATCAGTAATATGCAAAGACAACTTGAACAGGTATTCCTATGTTAATCCTAATTTTAATGACTTTTTTGAGTTAGTATAATGACAAATAAAATGATATTTGTCACTTTTAAGAAAGAAGGAATACATCATTACCCTGATGCGTTATCTAACCCAGCGTTAGCAGATGTGTCATTTTTAGGTCTTCCGCACCGACACATGTTTCACTTCAAAGTTTGGATTAGTGTAGTACACAATGATCGAGATATTGAATTTATATTGTTTAAAAGATGGTTGACTTCATTATACAATGATGCTATACTTGAACTTAACAACAAAAGTTGTGAGATGATCAGCGACGATTTACATGATGTTATATATCAAAAATACCCAGATCGCAAGATTTGGATTGAAGTCTCCGAGGACGGAGAAAATGGTTCTTTCATTCAATACTAAAAGGAAAACACAAAATGGCTAAAAACTACAAAACATTTTCATACTTAGAATCACGCCCAGATGTTGTTAAGATTTTTGAAGATCTTGAAGCATTTCATGATTTTTGTAGAATTGAGTTACGTAAGTTTGATCCAGCAGATTTGTATCGCAAGGATACAAAATCATACGGGGCATACTTAGCAAGCAAACGCCCACGTAAACCGTACCAAGGTAGCAAACCTTGGAACAAAAACAAGTTTAACAAATCGTAAGACAATGAGTAGAATCTTTCTTGTTGATTTAGAAGCAGTTGAGACAAGATACACAGGTGAGTGGAAAGACCACTTGCCTGCGGTTCTCACTAACCAAGGACATCATGTTACTATTATTTCTGGACCTAATGACATCCCTAGTGCAACTACTCCAGGTGCCTTTCTTAATTTTGGTGGGACTAACATTTATAAGGCCAACCAAGTTGAACAAATCGGCCGATTATTTTGCAATGGTGACATCCAGCCAAATGATCATTTTATTTTTACTGATGCATGGCACCCCGGTATCATTAACTTAAAATACATGAGTGAGTTACTGGGTATTCCAGTAACTATACATGGCTTATGGCATGCTGGCAGTTATGATCCACAAGATTTTTTAGGACGACTTTGTGGCCATCAGCCCTGGGTTGATAGTGCCGAACGCAGTTTCTTTTATGCGTTTGATTATAACTACTTTGCTACAGATTTTCATATTGACATGTTCGCAGAGAATCTGCTTAGACTACAACCAGCTACTGTAAGAGCATGTTATATGAATGAAGAAAATCAAAAGTTTGTACGCACAGGTTGGCCTATGGAATATATGGCTACTGTGTTAGACCCATATAAAGGCACAGAGAAACGTGATCTTATATTATTTCCACATAGAATTGCACCCGAAAAACAAGTTGAAATTTTTAAAGACTTGCAATCACGGTTACCGCAATATGATTTTGTAATTTGTCAGGAACAACAGCTAACCAAAAGTGAATATCACAAATTACTAAGCGAAGCAAAAATTGTGTTTAGTGCAAACTTACAAGAAACATTAGGTATTAGTTGTTACGAAGGTGCATTACTTAATGCAATACCAATGGTTCCTGATAGATTAAGTTATGTTGAAATGTACAATCTACATTTTAGATACCCGTCAGAATGGACTGAAAGTTTCGAATCATATCAAACACACAGCGTTAAATTGTGCAATACTATTATTAACTATATAGAAACATATGACGAATTAGTTCCTGCTATAGAACATCAGGCACACTTCTTAACACAGCAGTTCTTTTCAGCAAATAAATTATATGACAACATCAAATGATAATTCAATAACAATTACCGGAATAAGTGGAAATAGCATAACATCTACTCCGTATACTATATCAACTATGGCTTCAGATACAATTACATTTCCTTACACTAACTCTAACTCGGGTACATTTACTATTAACAGCGGATCTGGATATGGTACAATATCATCATCTTCTTCTATGTATGATTCTATTCATAGCGACTGGTCGTTTGTTCCGTTTAGTAACTCTTGGCCAGAATATGTTGATTTTCAAAAAATGGCTAAAGAGTACCCCGGACTTGAAATTGCCTACGAAAAGTTAAAAACTACATACAAACTATGCATCGATGACTGGGAAGAACAGAAAAGGAATAAAAATGGCAAATAAACTATATTACAGCTGGTCACAAATAGAAGGAGCATGTTTAGAAATTGTTAGACAGCTTGCTGCCGATAATTGGAAACCTGATTACATCGTTGGTATAACACGCGGTGGTGCAGTTCCTGCAGTGTTAATTAGCCAATACACCGGAATTCAAATGAAACCGTTAGAAGTTAGTCTACGAGACAATGGCGACTGTACAACTGATTGCGGAATGGCCGAAGATGCGTTTAATCGAAAACAAATTCTCGTAGTTGATGATATTAATGACTCGGGCGCAACTATTGCTTGGATTAAAGATGACTGGATGCAGTCTACGATGCCAGATCATGTATCCTGGGAAACAATTTTTGGCAGCAATGTTAGATTTGCTACAGTGTTTACAAAAGCATCTAGCAAAGAAACTGTTGAATATTCAGTAGAGGAAGTTGAAGACAGCACTTGGGTCGTGTTTCCTTGGGAAGACTTTTGGAGGAATGATGTCAGATTTAACAATTAGAGAACTAAAAGAAAAACTAAAAATGGTAACTCAGGATCTGCAAAATTTATCCGCAACCGGTGAAAGTATTCGCAAGATTGATGTGCTAACGCAGTACAAAGAATACATCGAAGATGAGATAAAATTTCTCTCTTCGGTTGACAAGACCTAAATAATGTTGTACAATTAAAAACAATTTAAGGAATATTAATGGCACACAATTCATCAAAAACAGATCCAGTATTAGGCAAATTAGTTCACGAGCATTTAGTTAAATTAGGTGTAGAAACGCCAGTAACAGAAAAACTGTTAACATCATCAGAAAAAGTTAATATCATTCAAGATAAGTTTTATGATATTATGGTAGCGTTAGGATTAGATTTATCCGACGACAGTCTAGCAGACACGCCTAAACGTGTTGCAAAAATGTTTGTCAACGAAATATTTTGGGGACTCGATTATGACGCATTTCCGAAATGTACTACTATTCAAAATAAAATGGGATACAATGAAATGTTGATTGAACGCAACATTAACGTGCAAAGTAACTGCGAACATCACTTTGTAATAATCGACGGGCTAGCAACAGTTGGGTATATTCCAAAAGATGTTGTACTTGGTCTAAGCAAGATTAATCGGGTAGTTGAATACTTTTCAAAACGTCCGCAAGTACAAGAAAGATTAACAGAACAAGTATTCCATGCATTAGAATATATTTTAGATACTGATAATATTGCAGTAGTTATTGATGCAAAACATTATTGTGTTGCTGCAAGAGGTGTAGAAGATACTGGCAGCTCTACTGTTACCAGTAAACTAGGCGGTGCATTTAAAAACGATCCAACTACTCGTGCAGAATTTATGAGTATTGTTAACAAGTAAGGAACTTTATGAAACTAGAACCACAAATTCCAGCAGTAGGCATTACACAAACGCACGACTGGGGCAAAAGTAAAATGTATGCGATTCGATGCGAATGCGGCAACACCGACGATGAAATTGAATTCATAGTAGAAGCCGACGAGTACAATGTCACTGTTACTACATGGACGACTCAGAAAACTGTATATTGGGATAGACCAATCGATCTGCAAACTGCATATAAAATTAAAAATTCATTTCTAAGCAGTGCAACTTATGAAGTATTAAGTTTTCTAAACGGATTCCATCACCGACTTAAAATGTCTTGGAACTTGTGGTTCAATGGTTATCTTAAATATCAGCAATCGACTATAATGTCTACACAACAAGCATTAAACTATGCAGAGGCACTGAAGTCTGCAGTTGAAGATTGCCAAGAATTTCGTAAACAGGATAAAGAATGTCAATAAAAGTATCAGAATTATTTTACTCAATACAAGGCGAAGGACGCTACATGGGCGTCCCGTCTGTGTTTTTGCGAACGTTCGGCTGTAATTTTAAATGCCAAGGCTTTGGTGTGCCTAAAGGCAGTTTAAGTGGCGAAGCAGATGTTATTGCCGAAAAACAAGTAAAATATAACAAGTGGAAATCCTATGAAGAATTACCACTTGTATCTACCGGTTGCGATAGCTATGCAAGCTGGCATCCAAAGTTTAAGGATTTATCACCTACTATCAGGATTACCGACTTAGCTGCTAAAATTTTAGACTTACTGCCAACTAAAGATTGGCAAGGTGAACATCTTGTTATTACAGGTGGCGAGCCATTGTTAGGCTGGCAGCGTAACTATCCGGATTTATTATCGCACACATTGATGAGTAAATTAAAAGAGATTACGTTTGAAACAAATGGCACGCAACCACTAACTCCGGATTTCAAAAGCTATTTACAGAATTGGGGCATGCGACACGGAAAAGATTCAATTACTTTTTCTGTTAGTGCTAAATTGAGTTGTTCAGGTGAACCTGCACACCTTGCAATCAAACCTGAAGTGGTGTGTGAATACGAAGAAGTCGGTTATGCATATTTAAAATTTGTAATTTCAACAGAAGAAGATGCAGAAGAAGCAATCGAGACTGCCGACATATATCGTGCTGCGGGATTTACAGGGCCGGTGTATTTAATGCCAGTAGGCGGTGTAACCGATGTGTATAATCTAAACTGCAAACGTGTCGCAGATATTGCATTAAAAAATGGGCTAAGGTACAGTGATAGGTTACACTTGCCACTATTTGGAAATAGTTGGGGAACATGATGTTTGAAAAAATAATAAAAGCAGTATTTGGTACAGGAGAATTTACGGAAGACCAAAGAATTGCACAACTCGAGCAAGAACTTGCAGATGCTGATAATTTAATCGAACAGGCAAAACTCCTCGAAGAAAAACGAGCAAAAAAAGAAGCTAAAACGTTAGCTGCTGTTGAAAGGCGTCGAGCTAAAAAAGAATTCACAGGTTTGACACCAAAGGAAATTGCAAATAAACGCAAGGAGCCATGGGTAGATGTACTTTCATTTAAAGTTAATCAGGATAATATTCGAAATGGTTTTTATGAACTTGATTGGAACGATTACTTTATTTTAGAACTTAAACGCGAAGGGTACGGCTACGACGGCGATCCTGACGAAGAAATCGTCGATCGTTGGTTTAGAGACATTTGCTTAAATGCTGCTGCAGAAACAGGTGTTGATCTAACTAATAGATCAGCAGGATACATTAACTTAACAAAATTAACCGGCGGCAACGCTGAGGTACAATGACATATATTATAGTTGATACAGCAAATACTTTTTTTAGAGCAAGACATGCTGTGCAAGGAAACGCCGACATTAAATTAGGCATGGCATTACATATAACATTTAATAGTATTAAGAAAGCATGGCAAGATTTTGGAGGGCAACATGTTGTGTTTTGTCTCGAGGGTAGAAGCTGGCGTAAAGATTACTACGAGCCTTATAAACGCAACCGAGCAGTAACCCGTGCTGCAATGACTGTCAAAGAACAAGAAGAAGACAAATTGTTTTGGGAAGCCTTTGACGAATTTAAAAACTTTGTAACTGATAAATCAAATTGTACAGTAATGCAGCATCCGCAACTAGAAGCTGACGATTTGATAGCAGGTTGGATTCAAGCTCATCCAAATAGTAAGCATGTAATTATTAGCACCGATAGTGATTTCCAACAACTAATTAGTCCAACAGTGAGTCAATATAACGGAGTTGCAGATGTTCTTATAACACATGAAGGTTATTATGATGCAAAAGGAAAACCTGTCAAGGACAAGAAAACTGGTGAGATTAAAATGCCGTTAGATCCCGAGTGGATGTTGTTTGAAAAATGTATGCGCGGCGACACAAGCGACAATGTATTTTCAGCATTTCCCGGTGTTCGAACTAAAGGGACTAAAAATAAAACAGGATTAACAGAGGCGTTTGCAGATCGCAACTCAAAAGGATATGCATGGAATAACTTAATGTTACAGCGTTGGACTGACCATAACGGACAAGAACATCGCGTGTTAGACGATTACGATCGTAATCGTAAACTAATCGATTTAACTGCGCAGCCGGAACATATTAGATCTGTGATTAATGAAACTATTAGTACCAATGCAGTACCAAAAGAAATAACACAAGTTGGGATTAGAATGTTAAAATTCTGTCAATCATACGAAATGAAACGAATGATTGACAATATTCAACAATTTGCTGAACCCTTCCAAGCAAAATATCAGGATTCAGCAGTAACATTGCGTAAATTAACACAGGATATTTAATGTCAGAGATACATGCCAAACCTATTGTAGACGGCGAATTTTGGATAGTCGAAGAAGACGGAGCTAAAATTGCAACTCTACATAAAAAAGAAAATAACAGGTTTTTATTAAGTAGCAAAGCCGGCGAAGTAATGTTTAATAAAAAAGAGGATCTTACTAATCAGTTTGGAAAAAGTTTCTTTTTACCTGATCATAAGGTTAAAGTAACAGTTGCCGAACCAAACAAGTGTTACGGATATCCTACAAGTTGCAAGCCATTTAATGCAATGTATGATGTCCAACGAAAGTTACCATTGTTTACAAAAAGTGACCAAAGCAAAAGTTTATATTGTGCAGGTTACTATATTATTAAATTTGACAAAGGATGGGTTAAGAGTTTTTGTCCAAAAGCAATTACAATTGAACGGTATGCTAGCAAAGGCCCGTTTAAAACAGAATTAGAAATGAAAACGGTGTTATCAAATGCAAAATTCGATTAATACAACTCCAATCTCGCAATATGTTCAATTACTGCGTGCTGCTGAACAGAGTCGGCAAACCGAAGTTAAGATTCCGATCCAACAAGCTAGGCTATTGAATCTAGCACTTGCAGAAATAATGGATAAAATGAATCAAGACTACGAAACTATGTTTAACCAGTTAAAACAAAGTGTCGAAACAGATGTAGTTAACATCCAGTTAGATGGCGGCAACTTGTCAGAAGAAAATTAAGATAAATACGTGGATAATGGAGGATTGCAATTGTCGCGACCAAAACCACGTATACTTTTAGAATACACTGATACTAAAACTTATAAGACTGATCAGATTTTAGAAGCTGACGCAATATGGGCAGTTTTTTATAAAGATGAACCGTTTAATTTAAAAAGTGCAAGCAGCATTTCGAATTATCCAGGTCCGAAATATAAAAAAGTCAGTTTCTCGAATCCCGGTCATGCACATAATCTAGCTAATAAATTAAATCGTCAATTTAACAGCAACGATTTTACAGTTATTAAACTCACCGAAGGTATTATAGTTAAATGATCCCAAGAGATGCCCTAACTAAAATTTTTTTAAATCAATGGGGCAAAAGCACAGACGATGCCAACGTAAAATTGTATTCGCGCAAATGGTGGCAATCAAATCGAGTAGGCAAGCAATTTGCATATCGATTGAGTCTAGATGGTTTGGATTTTTTAACTAAAGAGCTCGATTTAAGAGGATACGAAATTCCTTTTACCGAATCAATTGACGCAAGCCCGCAAACTATAGTATTCTTAGAACGCTACATAGATTGCCCTTACTACTTAACTAATAAAAGTATTACAGTGTTTTCAGAACGTAAAAGTTTTGAACTTTATTTGTTTTCAGATGACATTAGAAAGTACGGAATAATTAAGGCACTGAATGCACGCGAAAATGAAAATAATTAGTTGACAACTGCGTAATTTGAAACTATAATATATACATACTTTTTAAGTATGCCTGCTTTACTTAATTACAAAACTTTTAATCTTCCTTACAACACACTACAAAGGTAATACAAATGAGTGAAATTTCAAATCGTACTATTGGCCCAAGCAGCACTAAAAAAGCGTTACGTAAAGCGTTTTCTAGCAAACGTCCTGTATTTATTTGGGGTCCTCCAGGTATTGGTAAATCAGACATTATTAAACAATTAGGCAAAGAAATGCCTAACACATTAGTTAAAGATGTGCGTTTAAGTTTGTGGGAGCCAACTGATATTAAAGGTATTCCATTTTTTGATTCAAACAGCGGCACTATGCGTTGGGCTCCTCCTGCAGAATTACCAGATGACGAATTAGCAAGTCAATATGACAGTATCATTTTGTTTTTAGACGAGATGAACTCTGCGGCGCCAAGTGTACAAGCGGCATCATATCAATTAATTTTAGATCGTCGTGTTGGCACTTACCAATTGCCAGATAATGTGTTAGTCGTTGCCGCAGGTAACAGAGAAGCAGACAAAGGTGTTACTTATCGTATGCCAACTGCGTTATCAAATCGTTTTGTGCATTTGGAAATGGCAGTTGATTGGAATGACTACTTTGACTGGGCAACCGAAAACAAAGTTCACAAAGATGTTGTCGGTTTCTTAACTGGAAACAAACGTGATTTACACGACTTTAACCCAAAAACAAGTGGCCGTTCGTTTGCAACGCCTCGTTCATGGTCATTTGTTAGTGAGTTATTAGCAGATGACGACTGTGACGAGGAAACATTGCTTAACTTAATGTCAGGTGCAGTTGGCGAAGGATTAGCTATTAAATTTAACGCACACCGCAAGATTTCAAGCAAATTGCCAGACCCAACTGATATTTTGTCAGGACGTGTAAAGAAAATGGAGTCTAAAGAAATTTCTGCAATGTACTCTTTAACTATTAGCTTATGTTACGAGCTAAAAGATGCATGCGATAAAAAAGCCAAAGACTTTAATGCACAAGTTAACAACTTTTTTGACTTTATGATGACAAACTTTGAAACTGAGTTAGTTATTATGGGTTCAAAAATTGCGTTATCGTCGTACAAACTGCCATTAGATGTTGACGAGATTGCATGCTTTGAAGAATTTCACACTAAATATGGCAAATATATTTCGGCTGCAACTGGCTAAAATGTAAAATAGATTGACACCGCCTACGGGCGGTGTTATACTTTATACATATTAACAACATTAGGAAATAAAATCATGTCAAGTTTAGACCCAATCGTAGATAAAATTATTGTTGCTCGCGTAGGCCTGTTGTTGCGTCATCCATTTTTTGGTAATATGGCAACACGTCTTAAAATTCAAGAAGGATCAGAATGGTGCAAAACTGCAGCCACTGACGGTCGTTCTGTATTTTTTAATCGCGAGTTTTTTCAAAAATTAACAATTAAAGAAATTGAGTTTGTACTTGCTCACGAGATTCTGCACAACGTATTTGATCATATGGGTCGAAGAGAAGGCCGCCATCCAAAAATTTTTAATATTGCCGCTGACTTCTGTGTAAATGGGCAATTAATACGTGATAAAATCGGTGACGCAGTAACAAGTATCCAAATTTATCACAATCCGGATTATTACGGTATGGGTGCTGAAGAAATCTATGATAAGATTTTTGATGAGATGGATGAACAAGAGTTAGATGCACTTGGCCAAATGCTTGACGACCATATTGATTGGGAAAAAGAGGACGACAAAGACGGTAAGCCGTGTTACTCAAAAGAAGAATTGCGTGCAATACGAGACGAAATACGTGAAGCAACTATGCAGGCAGCACAGGCAGCTGGCTCAGGTAAAACGCCAGCAAGCATTGCACGTTTAATCGGCGATCTTACACAGCCAAAAATGAATTGGCGTGAAATCCTACAACAACAAATTCAAAGTGTAATTAAAAATGACTATTCATTTTTACGTCCAAATCGAAAAGGCTGGCACATGAATGCAATATTGCCTGGCTTAAAATTTGACAACACAATTGACATTTGTGTTGCAATTGACATGTCTGGCTCAATCAGTGATGCGCAAGGTAAGGACTTCTTATCTGAAATTAAAGGCATTATGCAAGAGTATCAAGATTTTAGAATAAAATTATGGTGTTTTGATACTAAAGTGTACAACGAACAAGACTATGACAGTTACACAATGGATGAGTTCGACGAGTACGAACTAATGGGCGGTGGCGGCACTGACTTTGATGCTAATTGGGAATATATGAAAGAGCACGACATTAATCCTAAAAAGTTTATCATGTTTACAGACGGCATGCCATGGGATTCATGGGGCGACGAACAATACTGCGATACTATATTCATTATTCATGGCTCTGAAACAATTGTTCCGCCATGGGGCGAATATGCGTATTATGAAGCAGTCAAGGAAACAGCATAAATGGCGTTAAAAAATGGCAAACCCAATCCTTTAAACTTTTTTAAATTAAGAAGGGTTGAGTTTGCTTGTCCTCATTTTAAATACATGACCATTGATCGATATCATCCTGCACAAGTCAGAAATATCGATCAATGGATTAAATCAAATTTAAATAATAGATATTATTTAGGCAAACACGTTGTATTAGATTCACAAAATACAATCGTATATCATCTTAGAATTGGGTTTGAATCAGAAAAAGAGATTAGCTTTTTCACAATTGCATGCCCGCATATACATACAAGATAATTATTGTAAACACACAAGGAGAAACAATATGACTGAAAATACACAAGAAGCAGTACAAGAAACCGCAGTAGAAGAACAATCAGGTGCAGATCTTACTATTAATGATTTAAACGCATTAAAAACTATTATCGATATTGCAAGTTCACGCGGGGCATTTAAACCAAATGAAATGGTTGCAGTTGGTCAAACGTACACTAAATTATCATCTTTCTTAGAGCAAGTTGCTAAACAAGCAGAAGCAGCCGGAGCAGCAAAGTAATGGCAGCACTAAAACATGTCGGTCGTGTTAAAGCAACAGGCAAAAAATGTATTGTTGCGTATAGAACATTGCCAGGTGATGCGTACAACTGTTTAATTGTACCAACAGAAAACTTACCTGACAGCTATCATGATGCAATTATTAACTTAGTAGAAAGTAATGCCGGCCAATCTGCATACGAGTTTGCAGAAACAATGGCTCGAACTAACTTTCCAGATGGTAGTATAATGCTTGCTGCACTACACACCCAAAATAGAATGGTCAAAGTATCAACCGATCAAATTGAAATGTTACCAACTAATTCATACGCTATTTTGCTGTCTGAATTGAACCAGGTAATTGCCGAACAACGTGGGGTAGCAGTCGATAACTTAGCGTTAAGATCAGCTGATGTCGAAAAAGCCGAAGTGTTAGATGTAGCTAAAGTTAGCAAAGTTCCGCCTTCGACTGAAGATTTTTCTAAAACAACCTCTGCAAGTATTAATGAAGCCGAAGTTGTAATTACCGAATATACAGATCCAGTTGATGCTGCAAAGCATTATCGATCGCAAGCAGATAAACTTGCAAAACAAGCAGCAAATTTTCGAAGACTTGCTGAAGAGTTAGTCCCTGCACCAAAGAAGAAAGTAAAGAGTGATTAATCAAGGAAAGATTTTACCACAGGAAGTGGTAGACCTTTGGCCTGAAGTATTTGAGGGGATTAAGATTAAATCTTTACCCCTCAAATATTTAGAATCAGTTTCGATAAATTTTAAAGATGGAAAAAGTTGGGAAGTTAAACTAACAGCTAAAGCAAAAAAAGACGGATGGGATGTTTTTTGTAATAGTTTATCCGAATTGCTTTTATCCTACGAAGATCGAATTGATGATATTGACTTCAAGCTAAACACAGTTAGAGTTAAAAAAGACATCGAACGATCTACTTCTAAATTCCTAAAAAAACAAAAACTATGACAGTAAAAATAGTATCATACTCGCAACCAACAGAAGAATTTGCAAACCAAGGTATTGCAGATGCACAGGATTTAATTGCATTTTGTGCAAGAGTTTCTAATCCATCAAATCAATTTAACACCGAAACTTCAGATAAATTGATTCGATATTTAATTAACCATAAACATTGGTCACCACTTGAAATGGTAAACATTTGTTTAGAAGTTGAAACTACCCGTGATATCGGTAGACAAATTTTAAGACATGTTAGTTTTCGTTACCAAGAATTTAGTCAACGATATGCAGATCCAACAAAGGATCTTAATTTTGTAATTAGAGAAGCACGATTACAAGATACTAAAAATAGACAAAACTCAGTCGAGCTTGATATGACCAATGCAGATCATAGAGAAATCTCAAAGATCTGGATTGAAAAACAACATACTGTAATTAAGGCTGCAAAGGATGCGTATGCATGGGCAATTGCAAATAACATTGCAAAAGAACAGGCTAGAGTAGTGTTGCCCGAAGGCAACACTGAAAGTAGAATGTATATTAGTGGATCGTTGCGTTCATGGATACACTTTATTCAAGTACGCACAGACGCATCAACTCAGAAAGAACATAGATTAATAGCGTTAGAATGCGCTAAAGTTATTTCTAAAATATTTCCAATGGCTGAAGAGTTTGTACACAAAGAATCAGAAACAACTAGTTGAAAAATTATTAATTAACAAATTCTTTAATATATTTAGATGATTCGAATTGTATTCGAAGCCAATCAAAATCATTAATCATTGCAAGTGCCAAAATATTTTTGGCATTTTTTTGACCGTAATCTTTGCCTGCGACAGCTCCGGCAATTGCAAAATTTCCAAATTGTGTATCAACACCTACAGTACACCAGATATCTAATCGAATTTTTGATTCTTGATTAATCTGACCATCAATTAATCTACTGCTTAGTTTTACACATTCTCTAAATGCAGATTTCCAGGTATCGAATGGGCTAGTATCAAATGCAGTAATATTTGAAATTTCGGGCATAACTTTAAATTCTGAACTAATTGCAGTTGTCATATCCGGAGAATATACATCAACATTTAATGTTAACTCTTTTGGAAGCAATTTGACGCCACCGTAACCGTAGACTAAATCGTTAATAGGGTTTTTACTACTCCAGGTATACACAATGTTCATTTCATTTTTTGATATTATCATATCAAAATTAAAAGTTTCTTCAATAACTGCATCACCGTCTACTACCCAAAACATTGGCGATGATGCAAGTTTTGCTGCTGCGATATGTGCTTGATGAATACCTTTAACTCCGTGTACACGTTGAGCATACGGAAACCGTTTAACTAACTTGTCAAAATTGGCATCGGCATTTGATTCGTTATAGCTAATAAAGACAATGTCGTACCAACCAGTTTTACTTGCAACAACTGGCCATTCCTTTCTATCAACTGGAAATCGGTGTTCAATTTCTTTTTGTGATAAAACTGCATGCGTCGAACATAAAAATACGCCATTATATGTATCGGAATTATGAACGAATGCGTGGTTTTGATATCTATCAAAATCATACTTAGCGTTCTTTTTAGAAAAGAAAAGATCGAATTTAAAATCATCAACTGCTTTAATATTGCAAGATTCCATCCAAAACATTTCAGTAGTTGTATGATCAAGAGCATACAGGTATTCATCATACGAATCTATTACAAACCTATCATAGGATTTATATGTGCTTGCAACAACTGGCCATTCCTTTCTATCAACTGGAAATCGGTGTTCAATTTCTTTTTGTGAAATGAAAGTATGTATCGAACATAAAAATATGCCATTATATGTTTGTTCGTCATCTTCTAAATGTAAAAATGCGTGATTTTGTTTTCTGTCATACTCGTATTTTGCGTTCTTTTTAGAAAAATACAAATCAAATTTAAAATCATCAACTGCGACAATATCTTTTGATTCCATCCAAAATAATTCAGTAGTTGTATGTTCTAGTGCATACAGGTATTCATCATACGAATCTATTACAAACCTATCATAGGATTTATATGTGCTTGCTACAATATCCCATTCCTTTCTATCAACTGGAAATCGGTGTTCAATTTCTTTTTGTGATAAAACTGCATGCGTCGAACATAAAAATATGCCATTATATGTTTGTTCGTCATCTTCTAAATGTAAAAATGCGTGGTTTTGATATCTATCAAAATCATACTTAGCGTTCTTTTTAGAAAAGAAAAGATCAAATTTAAAATCATCAACTGCTTTAATATTGCAAGATTCCATCCAAAACATTTCAGTAGTTGCGGTAGCTAATGCCGAAAGATATCCATCATACGAGTCAATAACAAATCTATCATAGGATTTATATGTGCTTGCTACAATATCCCATTCCTTTCTATCAACTGGAAATCGGTGTTCAATTTCTTTTTGTAATAATACTTCGTAGGTCGAACATAAAAATATGCCATTATATGTTTGTTCGTCATCTTCTAAATGTAAAAATGCGTGATTTTGTTTTCTGTCAAAATCATACTTAGCGTTCTTTTTAGAAAAATACAAATCAAATTTAAAATCATCAACTGCGACAATATCTTTTGATTCCATCCAAAATAATTCAGTAGTTGTATGTTCTAGTGCATACAGGTATTCATCATACGAGTCAATAACAAATCTATCATAGGATTTATATGTGCTTGCTACAACTGGCCATTCCTTTCTATCAACTGGAAACCGATGTTCTATTTCTTTTTGTGATAATACTTCGTAGGTCGAACATAAAAATATGCCATTATATGTTTGTTCGTCATCTTCTAAATGTAAAAATGCGTGATTTTGTTTTCTGTCGTAAAAATTGTTAAATTTAAAATGTAAATCAAATTTAAAATCATCAACTGCGACAATATCTTTTGATTCCATCCAAAATAATTCAGTAGTTGTATGTTCTAGTGCATACAGGTATCCATCATACGAGTCAATAACAAATCTATCATAGGATTTATATGTACTTGCAACAATATCCCATTCCTTTCTATTAACTAGAAATCGATGTTCTATTTCGTTTTGTGTCGAAAAGGCATGCGTCGAACATAAAAATATGCCATTATATGTTTGTTCGTCATCTTCTAAATGTAAAAATGCGTGATTTTTGTCTCGATCATAAAAATTGTTAAATTTAAAATGTAAATCAAATTTAAAATCATCAACTGCTTTAATATTGCGAGATTCCATCCAAAACATTTCAGTAGTTGTATGATCAAGAGCATACAGGTATTCATCATACGAGTCAATAACAAACCTATCATATTGCACAACTGTTGATGCGTTAATATTAACTTCATTGCTATTAAGATAAAACCTATGATCTATTTCGTTTGTCGAAAGAAATCTTATCTTTGAAATTAAAATAACTCCAGTATATTCATTATCATTTTTAAATATATGAACATAATCTTTAGCCCATTCTTGGACTGTATAATCAAAGGAAAATGTATCTAAGATTGTAAGGTCCGAATATACAATCCAGAGAAATTTAGTAAACGAGTGGTGTTGTGCTGTATTAATAGAAGCTGCACGTTTTGCTAACGGGTATTTTAACTTTAATTGTGCAAATTTATTAGTAGCATATTTTGAATCATCTGAAATAAAAAATATATCGTACATTAGTGTTTGATCCTATAACGTGGCGAATTATTGTAGACTGTTTTAAAAAATTTACTACCTTCGCTGTCAAGATACGAAACTGGTAATCCTAATTTTTCTCGTATTTCGTCACCAAGCAGTTCTCGACGTTTGCAAATTTGCACATTCCTCCAATCTTTATAGGTGTCTTCCCAGTAAGTTGTTAACCATTCAAAATCTCTAACATTTGCATAATCCCACGTTGAGTTAGCTGTTAGTAAACAACCTTCCCTTGCACCTATAATCGACCATTCACCGTTTTCAACATCGTTACCGACATTACACCACACTAGCAATCTATGATAGTTTTGCCACCACACTGTAGTAAGATCATTAACTTTTGCACCTTGATCAAGACACATTTTAACACCTTCGCGAAATCCTGCTCGCCATGCTTGAAACGGAGTTGCATTCGTATAACTAACAGAATAGTTTTCAGGAAACTGATAATAACGATCGTCAAAACAAAATTCAACTTTACTTTTAATATCATTAGGATCTGCATTTTCGTGTGTTTGCATCTCATTAACAAATTTGCGAGTCCACATTTTTAACCCGCCATTACCATACATTAACCCGTTAACATGAATTTTCCCGCACCAACTAAATACGTGTTCAGATGTTAATCCTAATTTATCTAAATCAATTTCTAATCTTAAAAATGCAGGATCAATGATGTTATCAGCATCAACGGTTACAAAGTATTCAGTGTCACTTAACGCTGCGCATGCTTTATGGGCAGCGTCGCTGCCTTTTACACCGTGAACCCGTTTAGCCCACGGAATTTTTTTAAGTAAATCGGCATAATTTTTTTCAGCATTTGGTTCATCGTAACTTAAGAATATAACATCTTGTTCAATAATTTTTATAATATTACTCATGGGTAATTACTAATCCGTATGATTTTAACACTTTACTTGTTATCAATGTTATTTTATCAATATTTGTTTCGAACTTGCTTTCAAATGGGATATAAACAGAAGACGCTAACAGATCTGCTGGTTTAATTTTTATTGTTCGTATTAAAAAATCAAAATCATTTTCTAATGTAACAAAAAACACTAATACCTGCGAATATGATTGCACGAACGGTCGACCTTCCTCTGCTACATTAAATACCCAATATTTGATTTTGTTATTCCATTCGACGATCAATCTAGTATCACTATCAGGTGAGTCACATACCCAGGCCAATAAATCATTTTTAAATGAAATCGTCGGATTAAGTAACGAATATAATGAAATTTTATCACTGTCTTTATAACCAACTCTATAATTAGATAACGGTTCGATTCCGGATACTAGTGTGTAGTACTCGTCGTAATTTATTTCTAAAAAATTATCAAACGCAGTAGTAAACTCATTTGATACTAAAAATATGCAGCCGGCATCATCATAATATACATAGTATTTTGGATCAACGGGCATCAATGCGGCGTTGGTTTTTTTAGATTTAGATTTACGTTTTGCCATGTGCTAACTCTTTTAGTTGTGTTAATAATTTGTCATTTATAAAATCTTTTTCAACATAATGAAATAATTTTGATTGTTTAATATTGCCAACTACTAGGTCACCTTTTGAATTTAACATTGCAGGAACTACATCTTGCCATTTTTCCGGAGTCTCGTGCCATCCTTGCAATGCAGGTTTCATATGAATAAATTCCAACGGTGAAATTCGATCTACTGCAGTTTCTTGTAAACCTAGTAGTTCGATTGCAACAGCAACCGCAAGATCTATACTTAACCATTTTTGATAGTATGCCGGAGCAACTGTTGTCCATGCCCATTCCCAATTATAACAAACAAATTCGAGAACTTTATAAAAAGTGTATGCGCTGTCTGACTTTTTAAAATAGTGCAATGCCGAATATGGGTTTTGAAGGTGATTATAAGAAAACGCATTTCTATATACATTATCAATTACTGGTTCGAGTTTATAATTTTTAATTCTTGAACAAAATTTAAGATCATAGTTACTACAGTATTGCCACCATTTACTAATGTCTTCTAATAGCAACATATCAGCGTCTAACACAATTGTTTCATCATACGGAGTAATATGAAAAACCTTCCATCTATTTTCAACCTTCCACTCTGAGTCTACTGCAGCATCATTCCACGGTATTGCTATAATTTTATCAAAGACTGCGCTATACTCATCGCTAACTAAATCATTAGTCATTATTGATATCTTATTATACGTATTTTGACTAAATTTTATCGATAGTGCAAGTGCATACGCCTGCTTGATATAATCAACCGATGGTGTATTTTGTGCAACTACTAAAAATCCTTTAGACATTACTCACCTCATCAATATATCGATTTAGACTTATCTTATTCATTACATGTACATCAATACCAGTTGTTTTTGCAGCTATATATTCACCTAGACAATTCTCTTTTTCTACTAAAAATTGCATTTTGTTATCTTTTGCATTAATTAATAGATCTTTATCTGTAATATATGTCATTGTTCCCGGTAATTCAACTGCGAACTCTCCATTAGTCTTACCGTTCATTATATGAATTGCAATGCTAAATGCAAAATCGTTTCTAAATAACTTAGTTTCAATGCTGTACAACACTCTAAAATATTCCCAATTTTCTCTAATATAAAAAATTAAATTAAAAAAAGACTCAATAATTGCTGATTTTTTAAACACAAACACAGTTGCCCAATAAAATGGAATAGAATATTGATTAATCCTTTCAAATTCAAATGTTGGTCGCCATTCTGCAAGATCAAAACTTTTTTTATAAATTTGAAAATCGTAATCTTGGTCTAAAGACATGTTTAGTATTGGCGAATTTAATATATAATCGCAGTCTAACACTATAGTAGTGTCGTACGGTGTTAACTCGTAAGCCAGGTATCTTGAAAAATTTTTCCATTCTGATAAAATAGATGACAGTGTGCCATCGAACATAACTCTCTTTTGTTCAGTACTTTGGTCGATTTCAATTATTTGATCAAAATTATGATCAGGATACGAAGTTTCTAACCAATTTTTAGAATCAGTCACGATCGACACTGGGATATTTAAATATAATCGAACACGCGCTGCGCAAAAAATTGCCATTTTAACATAATCTATATCAGTGTTATTTTGTGCAAATATCAAAGCACCGGTAGTCATAATTCGACCATATCTTTAAGTTTTCGTTTCGATGATATATCACTAAATTTTGCTGCATAATCGTTTACTGCTTCAAAATATATTGAAAAAATATCATCAAAAAATGATTGCAAATCAGAAATTATTACAGGTAAATTGTTAGTATCTACAATTGCAATATCAGTAGTATGTCCTAAATCTAACATAGTTTTGATAATACTAATTAATTCTGGTCCAATCTTAAAAGTTGCACCATTAGTATAATATACTAACTGCTGATCAAATTCTTCTAAGATAATGCGGCGTTGATTGGATAAAGTTGCCATATAATTTGCAACTTCAAATGCGGTTTCTATTCGGGTGTCCATTGTATCTCCTTAAATCTACTAATTTTAATTAGCATTTAAGGAGATACAAATAGACAAATATTGATTTACGGGAATGATGCCGTTGCAGACGGTGCAGTAACTGAAACATTTGTTCCAGATGCATAATACCCTTCGACTGTACTTGATATGACACCAGTGACATTTTCGTCGATTCCGTACCCTCCGGGCGCATAGCTATCGTTAAACTGAATTGTAAATATTATCTGAGCTGTACTCGATCCGGTTCTTGCATATATTCTGTATGCGTTAGGATTATACGTCGGAGCTTCTGTAGTTTTTTGAAAAACTAGCTGATCCGTCGATGTCAATGAAGAGTAACCTATACTTGATCCGGTTCCGGACCCTGATGCAAATGTCGACGCTAATACAAAAGAGATTTTACCCATATTGCGCAATAATAAGTACCAAGAATTATTTTTTGTAGCAGTTGTGCCGTCATCAGGTAAACTTGCTGTAAATTCAATCACGCCGCCTGCATTAAAATACCACCTTGCTGCATTTAAACTTGCAAATGTTAATGTAATAGTGTGTGTGATTAACGTATTCCATGCAGTAGTTCTAGTCAACGCAGATAACGATAGTCGCGAACCTTGCCCTGTTGGCGGTACTACATTCCTATTTGTAGCTACGGTATTAGCAAACGTATCGTACTGAGTACGAATCGTTTCGGAAATTTTTGTACTAGTTGTAGCTGCTGTAAGATTAGTGCTTTCATCTACTCCAGTTTGGTGTTGTCTTGCTCGTAGCAAATCAGCTCTTAAATTGTCCCATTGGGCAACAGTTGCAATTAACGAATTAGTAACCTGACTACTATTAATAGTCTGGCCGTACCCGTATGTGTCTGTTCCTGTTGTCATGACATCTGATATTTTTGTTTGAATAGCATTATAATCAGCTGCTGTTATGTTAGTTCCTACTCCGGCCATTTACTTTCCTATATTCTTTAATTAATGTTTTTAATGTATGTATTTAACGATTTTGATATCGTTATCCCCATTTTAATGTAATGCTTCCGGTACCGCCAGGAAAATGATACGTACCACCGTTTGTCGCAACTGCAGCAATGCATCCGCCCGGAACAAGCGATTGTCCAGTTTGTCCAGAATATGCGCCAGTGTCACCACTATTATACGTACCACCCATGCCACCGAATGGGTGGCCGGCGCCACCGCCACCTGGTCCACCACCATCGCCTATTCTAAATGGTCCAGGGCCGCCATTTACACTAGCAGAATATACTGCAGGTACGATTGAATCAAGCCCGCTACCGTTTAATCCTGCGCCACCGCCACCGCCACCGCCTGCAGCAACTACAATAGGTACACCGTCTCTTAATATAAACGATGCTGCGCCGCCGCCGCCACCTGCTCCAGAACTACCTGTAGGCCCGGCATTTCCGCCGATCCCGCCAGCATACAACCCGCCTGCACCAAGTCCGCCGACTCCGGCTCCTTTATTTGTTACTTGATTAGAACCAAAATTTCCGCCTCCGCCAACTCCGATTGTTAAAACTTCGCTCGGCGTAACAGCTAGTGTACCTGACACACGAGCACCTGAATACCCGCCATGACCTGCTTTATTATCATCTTTTCCGCCTGATCCGCCGCCTGCGCCATCTACTGTTATTTGAATTGAAGTAATACCGCGCGGTACGGTCCAACTATATTGATTAGGCTGGGCAAATACTTGTGCCCCTGCCGGAGTTTTTGACGTGTCGCTAATTGTAATAGTATTACTAGTTCTAACTTTGTTAGTGTACATACTATCAGTGTATAATTCGACTTTAAAACTTTCAGGTCCTTCAGTGTCTTTATCTTCTGCAATTGGTAAAATTATTAATCCGTTACCTAAACTGTCAATAGTAACCGTGTCATCTAAAGATGTAAGTCCTGAAAAATCTGCAAGATTAATTTCGGTTCCGCTATCATTTACAATTCTCCAATATAAAACAGTATCCATATCAATCGTAGTAGTTGCAATATTAAATGTAACTGTAGGTTGAGTAGTAGTATACGAAGTAGTCGATGCAGTAGTGTCGTAAATAACAAGTGCAACACCGTCGCTACCGTGCCCGTCACCTGCATAAGTAACCGTAACAGTGTGTTCACCTGCAGATAAAGTTACACTAGTTTGAACTCCAGATCCGCCGTAGGTAAAACCAGTATGCGCAACCTGCGTGCTATCAACTAAAAACGTACCTGATTGGTCAGATCCATGTTGGAAAATATATTCTCCTGTATGAGGGAATTTTACTTTCCAATTTGCAGTACTTCCACCTTTAAAATATACTGCATTTGCATTCATAAATTTACCCCACACATCGCCCGTAAGTCCGTGTACCGTAATTCCGGCAAGATCTGAACCTGCGGTTTTCATGTTCCATATTTGTTCACGAACAACTGTCGTTGTTACATGCGCAGTTGTAGTTGCTTCGTCTACATTGTTCGGAGATGATGAAACCCCGGTTGTTCCTAAAATTGCATACGTTGGATAATCCTTAGATGTATCATTAATAGTAATTGATTGGGTCGAAGCAATTATATTACTAGCAGCTGGCAATGCGTTAGCAACATCGACTGTAAATAACTCTGTACCTTCTGTCAAATGATCAGTTAACACATTAAATGCCCAAACCATAGAAGCACCACTTGTTAAAAACCCGTAATTACTGTCAAGTGTTGGTCCAGAAACATACGCTAAATCACTCCAGCCAGCAAGACCGCTAATATTAAGATAGCGTTGTACCCCGTTATACGCATTTGTTATAGATAATGTAACAGTAATCGTCGTAGTCGTAGTTTCGTTAACAATCAACGGAGTTGCAGAGATTGAATAGACAGGATCTCTAGAGGTATCTAACACAATCAAAGACGGATTAGATGCAAGCAACGATCCTGTTTTTGACCCACTTCTTATTTGCATAGCAAAGGTTTCAGTTGTTTCAGAAATATGATCTTCTACTATTTGCCATTGCCATACCATCGTCGGACCACTAACGATAAAAGATTGTTCTGTTTCGTTTAACGTCGGTCCACTAAATTTAGTCACATCAGCAAACGAAATTTTTCCTGGTCCAGTAGCTAACGAATAATATAATTTTGTTCCGATTGGTACTCCAATATTAGTAAACGTTACTAAAATTAATCTATTCGTTGTTTCATTAATCGATGCTGAAGGTATAGTAACTGCCGATGCTGTTAACGAGTAGTTCGGATCTTGTGACAAATCTAAGATAGTCGTAGGCGGTTCGTCGTTGTTATCTCCGAGGCTAGATGCAACTACCTGCCCAGTATAACTTTTAGTTCGTAATTCAATTGCAAATACTTCAGTGTCTTCAGATTTTTGATCAGCACGTAATGCTCTGACAATTTTAGGATCAGGTTGAGTACTATCAACTGTTACTGTTCCGCGCATGTCAGGGTTAGTAAGGTAATCAATAAAATCAGCTGCTTCGACACCATTTGTTTCATATAATTTTGTTGTCCAGTATAATACGGTCCCATTCGGAATACCAGTTGTATGCACTGTATAATTAACTTGGCTAATGCCCTCACCGACGATATTTGCATCAGGCGTAATACTGAACGTGCTTGCTGAATCTAGTATCGAAATAGTTTTACTTGTTTTAACTACATCACCCGAATATCGATTAGTTCGCAATGCAATCGCAAATTTTTTATTTTCAACGTTTTTATCAAATTGGGCAGCTCTGACGATTAAATCTAACGCTTCGCCCGTTGGTCCGATATACACCCTACCGCGCATATCTGGATTCGTATCGTAATCTGTAAAGTCAGCAGCAGTTACTTCATTAATATCGCTAGACACTGACACAGTAGTCCAGTATAATACAGTATCCACTGGAACATTTTCTGTTGAAACTTTAAAAGAAATACCATTCGCGCCCTCTGTTATTGAACTAACAGATTCATCTGGAAACGGTACAATTGAATAAGTAGCAGTCGGGTTCGGTTGTGAATTAACAGGTAAATTTGCCTCGATTTTAATAAATGGGCTATTTTGTTCAAATTTACTGTTACCTTCTTCCGGATACCCTCCGGAATAAAATTTAATTTGAAAATACTCTGCATCTTCGTATACATTGTCTTGTCTAATCGTGCGTTCAAAACTGTAAACTCCAGACGAATTGAGATTAAATGACCCTCGCATTAACGGATTTGTAGCATAATCAGAAAAATCTTCATTAGAAATTCCTGTACCGAATGCGTCTGTTTTCCAGTATAACTTATTTCCGGCTGCAGATGTACCGCCATTAATTGTAAAAGTTACAATTTTAGTCTCCGCCACAACTAACGGATCTGCGATAACAGTATAAACACTAGCAGGCACCGTAGTATCGATCGGAGCAGTAGGCGGTGGGTCAGAAATTGTAACATAAGGACTGTTCTGTACAAGTTTACTAGTCGAAACTGCTTCGTCTGGGAATCCTCCAGTATATAACTTAATTCGAAAATATTCATCACCTTCTAATGATTTGTCAGTATTAATTGTTCGAGTTAAATCATAAGTACCGTTTGAATTAAGAACAACGGTGCCGCGCATGAGTGGATTTGTTGCATAGTCAAAGAAGTCTTCTTTAGTTAATTCAGTACCATATGATTCGGTGGTCCAATAAACTCGGACTCCGGCTGCAGATGTACCGCCATCTATGCTAAATGTAACAGTATCTCCTTCGATTAATTTAGAAGGAGCTGCACTTATTGTATAGTTACTAGTAATAACCGGATCAGCAGTTAAATTAATAATTTGAACATCAGTACTAGTTTTTACCAATTTACTTGTCGATGCAGCCGGATACCCACCAGTATATAAATTAATCCGAAAATATTCTTTACTTTCAACTACAGTATCAAGTCGTGCAGTTCTCAATAATTCATAACTTCCCAATGCATTAAGATCAAAATACCCTTGCATATCTGGATTAGTTTGATAATCAGTAAAATCTTCAAAGGTAATACCTGCACCTTCAGTTGTCCAGTACAATCTGGTACCAACAGGGGCATTTGTAGAAGTAATTTTAAAAGTTACCGGTGTTTGCCCTTCTGATATTATAGTCGGTATTGGTTCAATATTAAACGTCGGTAAAAATGCATCAGTAATAGCTATATCCTGGCTTTCAATAAGAAACTTACTGTTAACATTAACGTCATCAGGGTATCCGTTACTATATAATTTAATTCGAAATTTTTCAGTTCCTTCTGGAATCGTACCATCTATTCTTGCAGAACGGCTAATATACCCTTTTCCTTGATTGTCAATCTGAACAGTGCCGCGCATTAATAAATTCGTAGCGTAATCAGAAAAATCTTCAGGTGTTATGTTTGCACCAGTGGTTGTCCAGTATAAAATTGTACCGTTGTAAACAAACGTCGTAGCAATTGTAAAATTAACCGGTACACTACCTTCAGTTATTACTAGTGGTGAAATTGATTCAAAACTATATGTAGGAGTAGGTTCAACCGGTGGGACAGTAATAATGACCGATGACCCCGGAGCCGGTGCTGAAATTGTTGCAGTTATATCGTTCCCGTCGGCTACTGCTCCGTCTACTAGCGCACTTTTAGCTGCAGGAATCGGTACTTCTACATTCGATCCAGATGCATGATACGATTTTAATATACTAGTTAACGTTCCGTCAATGTTAACATCTCCGCCGATCGTCGATAAATCGCGAAACTCAATAGTAAAAATTATTTGAGCAAGCGATGTTCCGGTTTTTGCAAGAATTCTGTAATCATTAGGAGTGTAAGAGTCAGTAGTAACCGATTGAAAAATCACTTGGTTAGATGCAGTTAATGTCAAATATCCGATTGCTGATCCAATACCTGCACCAGTTGCTGCAGTTATGACATGATTAAAGGTTACGGTACCTATAGAACTTAAAAGATTTGTCCACGACGCATTCTTAATATCTGCAGTACCGCTAGTACGAGAAGAAGTAAACTCAAAGGTACTTCCGGTATTAAAATACCACCTTGCTGCAGATACACTACTAAATGTAACTACTATTAAGTGGGTAGCAACGCCGTTCCACGCCGACGTGCGCGTACCAACTACTAAATTTTCTCGTGTCGCTTGCGAACTAGGCGGGGTAATAAGCCGATTAGTTTCTGCAGCAGTTAACACTGATGATAATGTTAGAAAGTAATTGTTTACTACTGTAGTTGACGCAGGTGTTAACAGCGGAATACTAGCCGATTCGTTAACACCTGTTTGATGTTGGCGAATTTTTAACAAATCAAGTCTAAGATTATTCCAATCATTGGCAAGAATTGTCGTGCGTGGTAAAATTTGACTACTGTATACGTTTTGGCCGTAACCGTAGGTATCTTCACCTGTTCCTAAAATCTGAGAAATTTTTGACTGGATAACATTATAATCGTTATGAACAACCGGGGTATTTTGACCAGACATGTAAATCCTCTTATAGTATTACTGCTTCGACAATTTTAACTTCTAAGTCTTCACTAGATTCAAGCGCAATTGCAAATATAAAATTAGTGTGTGCCGAAACATAAGTAGTCGATTCTGCAACACCAGGAATTGTCGATGCAATTAAATAATCTCCTTTGTTAACAGCGCCTGTTACCTTAACTGGCACTCTGCCTTTTAATGCAATATATGTTCCACCTACTAATCCAGTATTCATCATATATGCAGGATTTTCGGATATCGTTCCTAGTGGTCTAGAACCAAATGTTGCAGCAGTGACTTCTTTATCGCCTCCGACTTTAACTACGGTGCCAACTTCATAATCTTCATCTGCTAGATATTTTTCCGCTAAGTCAGCATAATACGCAGCAGTTGCAGTTCCTACAAAAAAGTTTGCCTTAATAGATCCTGCAGTTATATTAACACCACTAATTGTTTCATCTGCTGATGTTCTTGCAACAATTGTACCTGATGATGCAGCAGTACTTGCTATTCGGAAAGTTCCGCCTACGTTTAGGGAATTTGCTTGATCAGCAGTTCCGGACATTGAATCTGCAAATATTCGATTATATTTTAAAGTTGAAGAGCCAATGTTTGATGTAAGATGAATGCCAGGAAGTAAGTCTAAACCAACTAACTTTAACGGGGTATTCGTAGTAACGCCTATTGTTGTTTTAAATACTATAGTATCACTTAACTTATTGTGAATAGTCGGAACTAAGCTACTGTCGTTATAAACCCACAACCGCCGATTCGGTAACCCAACAGAAAAACCAACATCACCAAATTTAACTAAAGTATCAAATTCCAAATCACTATTTAACACGAAATCACCCGCAACATATCCGCCTAATCTGTCTGCATTAGTTGCAGTTCCCCAAAATCTATGAGAACTCTGTGTTTGCCCTGGAAATGTATCAGTATGAGTATTGTATAAAGTTATACCCTGTCTAATAACGGTAAATCCGGTAATACTACTATTTGAATCTAATTCATACGCATCGTCGGCACTAATAACAAAAATCGTTGCATCATTTACAATTGCTTCGATTATTGCATGGGTCGCTCCGCCGGTTCCGATAGTAGCAGTTACTGTTCGTGAACGCATTTGAGTTAAATGTGAACCGGTACCTTGTGGTCCAACTAAAACAAAACTAGAACCATCATATGCTTTTAATTGTTTATTGATCGAGTCCCACCACAAATCGCCCTCGGTTAAATTTGCAGGAGATATATTACTAACTTCTGATCCGCCCGCAATACGCCACCGCACGCTATCAAAAAATTTTAATTTCTTTGTCGCAGTGTCAAACCATAGCTGGCCAGTAACTGCCCTCGAAGGTGCTGTCGAATTTGCAAAATTTTCAAGTAGCCATACAAAATTTTCATTTTGAGCTTCGCCGTAACCTGCATAATTTTTACCGATTAGTTTAATATCTAAACTAGTGTTTATTGTACCGTCTTCTACTATTGCAACTTGTTCTCTATTATAATTGTTGATGATATATGACATCTCAGTTATTCCTCAGTATCTAGTATTTATATGTTATAGATCGTTTTGATAAACCCAAACGCCACTACGCAATTCATAGGCTCGGATTGTTAGTACTCCACTTGCTGTGCAACATGCTCGGCAAATTGGACCATTAACACCTGCAACCGAATGCTCTGCAGGCGGAAATAATTTATTTAAATATATCGAAGCAATTTGAAGAATTGTTAGGCCAGTAGTATCCAATGAAACTACTAACGCTTGTTGTTTAACTGTATTATATAATGTAAGAAAATTAACTGCGTCATTATCATCTGTAGGAGTTGCAAGATTTGTAATTTTTTTACTACTCACATCCACAGTGCCTGTACCTTTTGGTTCTAATATAATAGTGCCGTTTGCTTGCGAATTATTAACATAACTAATTGTTGTATCGTTGACATTTAAATTGTCAACTTGTAACGAAGTTAGCGTGCCTATACTAGAAAGACCAGGAGCCGATGTAATTGTCGATCCTAATGCAGAAGAAGTTAATACTGCAGTGTTGTTAATTTTATATGTTTTACCCGTAACTAGATTAAACGATTCTGACGAAGTCCAACTTAGTGATAATAAGTCCCAAGTTAACGTTTTATTGATATCAGTACCTGCAGCAATACTAATCCCTGATCCGTCTGCAGTAGTGTTAGTTGGGGTTGTAGTTTTTGCTAACAGGATAACTTTATCTGAAATTTCTAAATTAGTAGTGTTAATTGAGGTCAATGCACCGATAACGTTTAAACTTCCTTGAATAACAACATCTCCATTAACATCCAATGTTGCTGTGGGATTATTTTTAAATATGCCCACTCTTTGATTAACAGTGTTAACATGTATACTAGGTAATAATTGATTATTATGTAACACATTAATTTGAAAATTTTGATCAGCTGAATTTGAATTAATTTTACATATTAAATCATCAACTACAATTTCAGTATTACTATTTGTCCCTAAAATTAACGGGGTTCTTTTTTGTATAGACAATGTGCCAACAATTGCTGAATCTGCGTTATTTGCAACAACTGCATCAGCAGTTACAACTGTGCCCGACGAGTCGACTAATGATTCTGCACGAGTTGCAGTAGTGTTAAATTTAATACCTGCGTATTCGCTCGCGTTAAAACCAATTTTAATAATTCCAGAATACCCTGAAATATTAACAGAAGGGGTAAACATAGTTTTACTAAATATACCAATTAACGAAGTCGAAATATACAATAATAATATAGTATGATTAATGTTACTAGTGTCCAGCACATCAACAGTTTTAAATCCTGAGGTACCTTGTTGTGCGTTATATTGCGGTCCGATTAATACCGGCGAAATACCATTGTAAAAATAAAGCTGTTGGCGGACACTGTCAATCCAAAAATCGCCTGCAGATATTGAACTCGGTGGGGTATTTTGATAAAACGCGCCACCGCTAACTCTAAAAGTCAACCCGTCATACACTTTTAATCGGTTATCAGTTAGGTCAAACCAAAGCTGCCCAGTAATTGGTTTATTAGGCTGCGCAGTACTTGAAAAATTCTCTAATAAATGAATAAAATTTTCATTTAAAAATTCTCCATACGAGCTAAAATTTTTACCAATTAATGTCAAATCTGTTGTTGTCTGATCAATTACCCCGTCGATAATCTCTGTTATTTTTGACCCATCGGTCTTATTTAAAATGTAACTCATTATAATACACCAGTAAAAATTATATAATTAATAGTTTGATATGGATTCATCGTAGTAAAAGATGTACCTAACGAAGGCGTATCAACTCCACCTGTACGGCTAACGCCGCGCCCTGCAGCACCTGCTGCAAAACTTGCGCCAACAACACCATTTACATCAGTAAGTGACCCACCTGCAATACTACCTGCATAATAGTCAGCAGTGTCGTTTGATAATTTGTGACCATGTTCAGGAAGATTTGAAATCGATAACGAACTCGAATCAGCACCAGATCCTGCACCTGTTATATCTGCCGATGCGTCTGATACTCGATTTGCCGAATCAGATGAATTAAAACCGCCATTTCGTCGACCGCCTGCATTAATTTCTGTACCGTCGCCAGTGGTTACAGTTAAATTATTATCCATGTTGTCACGCCCTAAAGGGAAACGACCTCTTAGATCAGGTAATGCAAACGTACCTGCACCTAATAATAAAGTAATATCGCGATATTTGATGCCAATCACATTAAATAATTCAATGTATGTTGATTGCTTTACTTCGCTGCCGTCACACAACAAATAACCTGCTGGAATAGTATCACCGGCAAATGGAAAAATTGCACCAACCGGAACAAACGGAACTTGCGATAATAATGCTGATTTAGTTGTTCGCTTCAGCCCGCCATTTGTACCGCTTCGATATATTAAAAGCTGGTCGGTCAACGAGGTTGTAGACACCAAGTCTTTTTCAGTAATAATAGATTGGCTGATTGTAGTAACAAATGTTTCAGTCCCTGTTTGCGATTGGCCGTTAAAACTAATGCTGTTACTTTCTACGTCGCCTGTTAAATTAAAAACTGTTGGACTTGCCAGTGCGCTTGCGGTTCCACTAAGTGATCCTAAAAAATTTCCAGTAAATGTTCCTTGAAATGTAGATGTTGCATCACCGACTGATTGTGCGTAGATGTTTCTAAATTTACGAGTTGCAGAGCCGATATCGTATAAGGGCAAAAGTGATGCTGAATTAGTATACCCCGGAAGGATTACGCTACCGCCAATTGGATCATTATTAGAATTTAAATTATTAAGAATTACATTACCGGAAAAAGTAACCGATCCATTAAATCTCGATTGTTTTGCAACCGACAAGCCGCCTGCTGTTATAATACTGCCAGTACCTGTTGAAGTTGCATCAGTAGTCCCTGAAACAATAATATTACTGCTAACTGCAATGTTTCCGATAACGTCTAACACTTCCTGTGGATCGTTATTATTTGGTCCTACTCCGATGTATGTATTTGATTTTATATACATTGCAGTTGTAACTACTGAATTATCATTAACCCTAATATCAATACTTTTTCCGGACGTTTTTGAAAATAAACTAGTACTAGTAGTGTCATTCGAAATATTAAAACTTAAATCACTACCTAGACTAATACCTGCGTCTGCCCTGACACTAAGAGGAACGTCAAGAGGAGTAGTAACATCAGTCCTCACAAAGTTTGTAGACTTAACTGATACATTATTAACTATCAATGCGTCTGCATTAGTTGATGTTCCCCAAAATTTTGTCGGTGTTATTAGCGAATCACTATCAACTGTGCTTAGGTTAATCCCTTGATTAATAATCGGAAATCCAATAATTACGGTTTTTGGTGTAAAAGAAGTTTTACTTACAATTGCAATTCGATTATTTTGTGAAAACAGCGTTATTACCGAATATTCATTGTTGTTAATGTCTGTAATAATTTCAATATCGGGACCTGTTTTTAACCCTGCACTATATTGAGGACCGACCAATAGCCAAGTCGATCCTGAAAATATATATAATTGTTGATTAACAGTGTCGACCCACAAATCACCACTGTTACTATTTGCAACTAGTGGTGCAGTTGTTGCTTTCTTTACAGAGCCAGCAGGTGACCAGGTAGTACCGTCGTACACTTTAAGAAGATTAATACCTGCAGAATTATCATACCATAGCTGGCCTTCAATAGGATTTGCCGGTGGAACATTTTTTGCAAAATTTTCAAGAATATGTAAAAAATTTTCTGCAAAAACAGTGCCGTATCCTGCATAATTTTTTCCAACAAAAGTCAAACTAGTTTGGGTGTTAAGCGATTGGTCGTCAACTGTTAATGCTGGTTTTGCAGGGTTAGTTAATTCAGTAAATTTAACTTGATATGACATTTTAAACTCCCGCTAAGCCAGTAAGACTTTGAATACGAACTGTATAATCAATCTGTATCAATCTATTCAATGATTTTTGAACTGGGTGAAAAATAACATGAGTAATTAGCATACTATCACCAGTAGTGCTATATGATTTTAACCCAAGTTCGTCAAAAATAAACAAACTACTACCATCAGTAGCAGTATCGTATGCATCTTGACCAGTAGGTTCGCCGTAATCTAGTAAACACGTAACAAATACATCTGTATAATTAGTACCAGTTACATGCCGTGTTTCAATAAAATTTCTAGTAGGATCAATGTTGTTACTCGAACGATCATCAACGACTTTTGCAAATGTTTGATTATACAAACTTGCATTTGACCCTGCGCTGTTCGGAGTTAAGTACGTGATAATTCCTGTCGGGTCAATAGCAGTGCCGCCATTTCCGAACCCCATCTCGTAAATAAAACCTTGTCCACTGTTAGCTAAACTTTGTGCCAATGCAATGCTTATATTTTCATAATGAATTGCATTGCGTTTATTCACAAAAATTTCTTTTGTATTAGGATCAAATATTTTAAGGTGCCCCTCAACATGAATCCCTGTTAACTCTTTACTTTGCATAGTGATCTCTCTTTATCGTATATTTATCATGTTCTATTATCTGCTAGTTTAATTAACATTTGTGTTAACAGCGCCATGTGTGTACCACGATCCAGGAACTGCTTTTATAAAATTAGCAATTTTACTTTCTTCATCTGATATCGATGTTGTACTATCCCATGATTTTCCTACCCGTTTGACTACTGTAATTCTTGTACCTACTTCTAGTTTATTTGTCAATCTAAGTTGTTTTAAATTGCCATCAACTGCAAAATCTGCATCAAACTGTATATCACCCTCTGGACTTTCTAAATGAGTGTTAACATTATGAACAGAATACGGTATTTTCTTTAAACGAATATTCCCAATAAAAAATACCCAATTTAATTTGTCAGTATCGAATGAAAGTCCGCTAGTGTGTGCAATACTGCAACGGTAAGAATAACTTCCAAAAATAACCACATCATCAATGCTATAACTAACACCTGATACCCATTCGGTATTACTATAACCGCCCACAAATACTTCTATGTCATTTGCCTGTCCGTAACTAAGAGGAATTGAAGAAACAAAATTTGAGCTGTAAGTCCAAATGTCTGTAGATTTTGTCGGTGCAAATGTCAAATTAACAATGTTTGTTCCATCTGAAATATGTTGTTCAACAATTACACTGTCGGTGTACGGTATAGTTTCACTTGCACTAATTTCTTGAACAAATTCGCCCACAGGATGAACTTTAGGAGTACCAGTTCCTAACGTACCTCTACGTAATTGTCCTAACACATTACCATTGACTGTAAAAAATTCAATTCGTTCACCGTTAATTTCAATAATTCCAGGTTTATTTAACGAAATCGTTGGTTGGTCAAAATTGCTAGCATCATTAACAGTTATTGTTATATCTCTAAACGACAACTCTTTAACTAACCATGTTTGCTTGCTGAGATTTAAACGTTTAAAATGTGTTCTGTTTAGCATGTCTTTAAACTGCATATAAGAAATTGCAGGTCTGTCAACATTACTACTAAAGGTTATCAGTGAAATATTATCAGTTAATTCTGGTAATTTAAATATCCTGACACTGGTCTTATCGTCGTTAAGTTTAAAATCAATGCTTGGAATTAACAGCGTACCATTATGAATAACCCACACATATCGATCGTCAATAACTGCGCGGTCTAAATTAATCGTACCTGTCTTAACATCAGTACATTGATAATACTCGAGCGAGTCAAAAGCAAAGGTTGCCGACGGGATAACTGTTAAATTTGATCGGTGCATGTCTAATACATCGTGTTTAAAGAATGTAGTAACTTCAATCACTGACGGAATATCATAAATTTGTGACAATCTAAGCGTTGCGACTGTTGTACTTGTTGCAGGTATATAAACATAGCCCGTGTCATCGGCAACCGAAACAGTTAATGTTTTACCCACAAACCTTGAATACGTATTTTTATTAATTTTAATAGTAATACCACTAAGATCAACAATATAATCGATCCCAATTTCAAGCAGTATTCCGTTTGCAAACACTGACAAGTGTTCAATATTTGCCGAGTACGGCGGAATTATTATCTTGTCTAATGAATAATTTAACTTATTATTTTTAATTTCAAAATACGAATTATTAGGTGAATTTAAAATATTTTGGCCAATTTTAACAATCATACTCGATTCAAGCGGTAGCGAGTTGCCAACTAAATTTGTCAACGGATACTCAATTACACCAGTTGCAGGAAACTTCTGAGTTTTAACAGTCGAAAATGTTTGTTCAGTGCCTTCAACAATAACATAATTAATTACATCACCAACTTTGGGAAGTTCTACTAATCTAAAACCTATCATAGACGACGATGGTATTTTAAACAATTCAGCATTAACTGCTTCTCCGTTAACGTATATTAATGATGAAACTTGCGGTTCCCATAATGCATTTGTACTGAATTCACGCAAGGTTCCGTCACTGACTTTATAATTAATATCTAAAATATGCTCACCGCTAAACCCAAAGCTTATTATTGTAATAGTATCAGTTGCAGTAGGAGGTGTTATAAATTCTATAATTCTATTTTTATAATCAACAACATAATCAGCAGTCGCAGTTTTTACAGTCGATGTTAATGCATTTGATTGTTTTACTATGATTGCATCGGTGCTATTAGCAAATTGAGAAATTTCAAATTGTGTTAATGCCCCATCTGCAATATACGCATCGATATTAATATTTGCAGAACTGTTTCTAGCTTTGTCAAATACTTTAATAGCAACTGCATCTACTATCTGACCAGGAACAACTTCGTCTGGTGCAAAACTTGTCATAGGGGTTATAAATCCATCGCCGTCGACTACAATATCTTCTGCAGCAATACCAGATGCCGTTGTATATGCTAGATTGCCACCGCTTAATGCAGTATCATAATCGTCAAATTTAATATCAGTAGCACCGTCACTTGTACTTTTACGAATGATAAACTTGTCACCGTCTGCTACAGTTAAAGAATTTGGTATTGTAACGATATCAGATGTTCCAGATGCAGATATAGTTTGCATTATTGCATTATCATTTGTTTGCAACGGTGTGTTATAGTTAGGGTCGTCTAATCTAATCGCAGGACGATATCCAGAAATAATAATATCACTTGCTAACGTTACCGGGACCTTTAATTCAATTTGGCCATCGTTAATCATAAAGATGTTGTTCGCGGTAGTTAACACTCGTGTAAATTTAATAGTAGTAGCAGTTGCAATATCTGCATATATCATTTGGTTTAATGTTACATCAGTATCGTTATCAATCGATACTACTGTTGTATTCGAATTAAATGTTCCAAATACAATCCCCATTGCACCAACTGATACAGTAGTGTTGTCGACCCCAGGTTGAATATCAAACACTGCACCACCGATTGATGAACTAATTGTCAACGAAGTTTCACTAACTATAGTTTTAACATAATATACACCGCTTACTATCCCGCCAAAACCTTTTCCTGAAAACAAAAGTGGAGTGTTGATTGACATATTTTCAGTGCTAGAAACAAAGATAACATTTGAAACACTGTTTGTGTGTGTCATTGTAACCTTAGTGGTCCAAAATGCTTGATTACTGTCCGAAACAACATCACCTATTTCAATGCCAACGGTTGTGTTTACAGATAACGTAGTTACCCCCACGACATTTTTAGTAGCTATTACTTTCGGAAGAGTAACTGTCGATTTAACAACAGTTACAGTTGGTGTAGCAATTTCGTTACTAAAATAATAAATTAAATCAGCGCCGTTTGAATTAAAGGTCTCTGTTGCTGATTGAACATGATACACGTTTAAATATGTACCTTGTGCAGGAATATAAGGAAGTGTCATTGTATAAGTGTCAGCAGCAACAGTAACTGAATAATCATCAAATGATTGATCAACACTATCCCAGTTATCTGAAAAATACGGCGAGCCGTCCCATCCTTGATTAAATTCAAAACCTAGCCCATTAACAATAACACCGCCGTAATCAATTCCGCCCATGAGTTGAGCAAGATCGTTTCCTAGCTGGCCCGACGTCGGATTGTAATAAAAATGCGCACGATCTGCTGCATTTAATAAATTCCAATTTTTTAAATACGTAATAGAGATTTTCGAATTAATTGCAGGCGGGGTATTAAATATCAATGAGCCTTGATAGCTAGTATACCCGCGTGATGTTAGTTTTATAATTTTTAAAACATATGAATCTTTTAACACCGCCAATCCATTAACCATAACAGTCGACGTGCCAACTCGTATGTCAGGTGCCCAAGTTAAAGAAAATTGCGCACGCGATCCTGATCCAACAAATGTTTCAGTTTCTTGAAGTTGTGTAATAAAATATGTCTGCGTTAATCGGTCAAACTTCATTTTAATTAAATTTGATCGTATAACACTGTCACCGATAATTGCAACTGCTCGAGCAGGTGATCCTCCGATATTAAGGCCACCGTCTAAAGTTACAGTCGGTGCAGATCGATACCCTTTACCTTTAGTTAATAGTATGATACGACTAACTTTTCCGTTCGTAATAAATGCTCGAGCAGTTGCACTTGTACCATGCTGGTTTAAAATTGTAACAATCGGTGCTGAAATATATCCTGAGCCCGAATCGACTATTTCTAACGACATGATTGAAAATCCAAGGTTGTCTAACCAAAATTTCCAAGGATACTCATTAATTGCAGAATTACTAGTAACTAACTCATCGTTTTCTACTAGTTTAGTAGCAATCGGCGCAATTTGTTTTGATGCTGCGTTATATACTACCGGTAAATCAAAATCAGAAATTGCAGATTGTGTATTTTCAACTTTTGAAAATACACTAACATATTCGCGTATCTGTGTTCGATACGGTTTAACTTCCGAAACATAATCTTCAAAATTTTGAAGATTATCATTTTTATATGTTACTAGTTGTCGAAGACTACCAACGTTGTGATTTGCTTTTACAAAACTTGTTTTAAAAATCCAATCAACATACGCTTGTTCGCTTAGTACATACCGCACAGTCGAAAAGAATAGATTTAAGTATTCCGATTTAAGCTCATTAATTAAGATATTTTTCTTAATCGTGTCTAAAATAAGTCTAAGTTCAACTGCTGCACTGTTATCGTATACTCCACCGTCAAATCGTATGCCGTCAAATCCAACATCGGTGCTAGTGTATTTGTACAGAGTCGAGCTTAATTGAATAGTACCATTTTGACTTCCTATGACTTTATACGATTGTGTCCAGTTAATCGAATCAGTATTTGCAAATTTTTCTAATAGTACCCAGTTACCCGAACTCGTTGTACGAATTTTAACAGTTTCACCGACTAATGCAGAAACTGAATTTAAATCAGCATACGTGTCAACAACATGAGTAATTTGATTAAATTGATTATAACCCGATGCATACCAATCAACTGTATTCCAGTATTTTCTAACATCGTATGATTGCGAGATAACTTTTGACCAGCTAAGTGTCTCAGGTTGATATGAATATATGCTCCACACATTATTTGATTGTGAATCGGTTAAAAGCAGCACTGAATAATTTCTAACTATCAAAGTAGTGTTATCGTTATACCCTTCGCCACTGTTAACAACCTCACAACTAATAATTCTACCAGCAGCATTAATAGTAGTTCCAACAACTGCATTTATCCCGTTGCCGACTACTTCGATTGTCGGAGCTACTAGGTAACCTCGACCCGAGTCAATTATTTCTACACCTGTAATTTTTCCGTCTACAATTATTGGTAATAATTCTGGTTTTTTATAAGATTTAATTAAAATAAATCGTAATTCTTCATATGTATCTATAATTTGATCATATTTTCCGTGGATAACATTCGGTACTTGATCATACAAATATAAGGAGGTTATATCGCACGAATCAACTATTAAATTTTTTCCTAGTACAATGTTAACTTGTTCTATATATTGCTTCAATGCCTCGAATCGATTAACAAACATTCCCTGGCGAGGTCTTGATTCTATTCCATATCGAAGTTTAATAGGAAGTGACATGTCCGGAACATCTCGATTGTTTACATCTTTGCCACATAAGCTATCTATCCATTTTTGTTCGATAGTTGCCGGAATAGACGTCGACGAATCTGAATTAATTAATTTCCATTCTGTATGAATATTTTGGTCAGTTTTGTCTACAGTCCAATATTCAATCGACAACGCTACATTATCATCATCTAATAAATCTTTGACATTGATTAAACTAAATGAATTTGTTCCTGTTAACGCAAGAAATTTATACCCATTCCCGCGCGGATTACTAATTAACGACGAAACTTCGTATGCAGATATGCGTCGACTGTTATTATCTGGAACTGTTTTTTTGTTTTTGACCCAGTAATAGTAAGTAAATTTTTTAGTTTTACTGATTGTATCAAACCGAGTTTTAACACTGTATGCAGTATCTCCGTATAAAGTAGTCCCGCTTATATCTAGTGCAAGGCCTTCTTCGGTGTCTGCTAGCAAATCCCAATCAGACGGTTTATACTTTGATTCTACCCATTCGTATATGTCAATCGATGCGCCAACTGCAAGCGTGCACCAAGTATTATTTCTATACACCACATCAGTATCGTAGCTATCAATAAATTTTGCAGTTGTTAAATCCCACCATAGCTGGCCAACTTGCACAGTCGTCCATGCAATTCCTTCATCGATATTAACTGAAGCTGCAGTGCCTGTTGAATAAATTGCAGGATCATAGTATAATCTATATTTTACCTCTTGATCTGCAGTTCCGGGATTTTTACCCTGGATCGGATCAAGAATATCCAAATATGTTAGCAATTTTAAAGTGCGGGTGTTGTATAAAAATGCTTGTTTAATTTTAAAAACATCCGGGTTGTCGCTTTCTTCGTGAATCTTAACCCAACTTTTTAATTTTGAAATATTAATAAACTCATATACGTTTCCACTCCTTTCGTATCCATTAGTCGAATACGGTGCACCTACTAACACGCTATGATTGTTAACTGCAATTGCACGTCCGTAGCCGTCATTAATGTGTGCAGGTGTTGTTATACTTTCGCTAAATGTCCAAGTAGCATCGTACCGATCGTAAATATCAACTCTACCGCAATCAAAATTTAAATCTCTAAATAAAGTTGACTGTAAATCAAATGTTGTTGTATCAAGATCAAAAGTTTGATCGTCGTAACTATCAGCATTTTCACTATAAACTACAAGCGTGGTAAAATCATTTGTAAAATATAGTTTACTGCCAAATGCCTGAAATGCTTCCGGAGAAACATTAGTTAAAGTTTGAAAATATTCAAAGGACCCTGCAGTGCCGCTATTTTTATAAATTAAAACTGTACCAGCAGTTGGTAAAATTGCAGTCTCATTGTTATACATTGCCGATATTGCAAGATATGTACCTGTATTTGAAATAGTAACACCTGTTCCAAATCGGTTTATATTTTCAGCAGTACCGAGCGTCTGTACTAAGGTAAAGCCTGTCCCTCCGGCTGCATAAATGTAAACATTACCAGTTGATCCTGCAGGTGTAGGAGCCGACACTGCTAACACTCTGCCGTCGATCGTTGAGACAATAGTTTCACCGAAATGACTAAGACTTATATCGTCAGTGAGCGTATTTTGTAAATTAAATTTCCATTCTGTTTTAGTAAATTGATATGTACCTAGCAACTCCTCAGTCGGTGCTGCACTTAAATTAATTGTGCTATTTGCTAATATTTCAGTAACGGTCTGGCCATCTACAAAGCCTATGCCAACAATTGCCATCCCAACTTCAATGTTTGCAATTGATGTTAAAACTAATTTAGTCCCAATCGATCCGTTAGGGTCAAATGACGAAGTTGCAACAAATGATGTACCATATGTAAGATTATATAACTTTGTTTTACCGTCCTGGCCATCTGCTTTAATTAATAATGAATTTCCTGCAAAAGCAATGTTTGACCCAAAATGTTCAAAATTAACAGGTTGCGGACTTACGATAGAATCAACTAGTTGGTAAATGTTATTTGAATCCTTTTCATATAACGAAATAACACCTTGTTCTAAAAGCGACGAGGTTTGTGCAGCTAAATCAACAGGAATATATGGAACTTTTTTCCATTTATCAAGATGCATCGAAGGGTATTGTTTAGCAGAAACAGTAGTTACAATTGCTTGATAATGTAAATTGTTATATAATACTATGTTGTTAAGTGAGTATGCTGTAAATTCACTAAAGACTCCGACATAATTCGAAAATGCTGCAGATGCAAACGGTGAGCTAGTAACTAGCCAACGGCCGTCATTTGACATCGTAACATTATTTGCAAGCTGGGTGTTAATATTGTTTCCATCAATATCATTAGGATAGATAAACGGTTTAAAGATTTGTTGTCTATAAACCCATTCAGTTGTAGGATTTGATCTATCAAAAATGTATGTGAATCCCGCAGCAGTAGAAACGGCAATAATATCACCTGCAGTACTTGTTGCAATACCTCGACCGTACTCTAAATTAAACGCAGGATCTGGGTTAAAAAATTGCCCCGGTTGGTAAACTGTATTATATTTCCAAGTTGCCCAATTATTATTTTCCGAATTATCGGTCCATAATAATTCACCGTTACCGATGTGTCGAGGTAAAATAGCATCAGCAGTATTAATTGAACTAGCTTTACGGCTATTAAACGTATATAAGATTGTAGATGATAGGTCAGCTACTGGATCTTCAATTGCCACGGTTGTTGGTACTTTGATTGTAATAGTGTTTAATTTAGCTAAAATTACTTTAAAAAATCCATTCAAGGTTGATTGGTGTTTGATTCCGATGTACGAGCCTGAAGGTAAGCTAATTGATCGATTAATTGTAAGAACCACAGTTTGGCCAACTTGAACAATGTTTTTAACTTTAATTTTAGGATCAGTGTATCTATACACATTCCAGCTCATTCCTTCAAACGTACACCAAACATAATCACCTTCAGTAAAAGAATTAATATCTGCAGTTGCTATGTCATCGATAGCTTTTACTGTTAATTGCACTTCGTCTGCCCTAACATGCCCGGCTGATCTTAAAAATTGAGAAGAATTAGCAACTGGCCACGGATTTGATGAATACCCTACAGGTTTAATGTATAGGTCCGACGGTGTTTGTCGAATAATAAAATCATCAGTTTTTGGATTTATAGAGTTAACTAATTCAACACCTTGTGGATTAGTAATAAACTTATCTTCATTAAGAATAATTTCAATATTTTCAAACGCTGCGTTTGCGCCATATTGGCCCATCCTAATCGCCCACTCTTCAAAAAATGTTAGACTTTCTTGATTATCTGCACTAAGGACATCGAATAACTTGTTAAAGACATTTTGAGTGCCTTTTTCGATAATCATACCTTGATAAAATTTATATTCACTTACATCATCTTGAATAATATTTTCAAGATATTGTCGTTTTTGATACCCGATCAAATGCTGCGCCATTTTTTGTTGGGTAGAATCAAAGGTGCCGGTATCTAAACTATAAAAATCTTCAAACTGGCTTGCTTTATAAGTCCAATTTGCCAGCAATGCAGATTTTGGTTTTGAATCCAATTTAATCCATTGCGAAGAATCAAATTTTTCAGTTCCTGCAATTGCAACATTTGCACTATAATAAAATTCTTTGTGCTTAACTACATCACCGATCGCATAATCAGACCATGCATTCCATTCTTTTACAATACCTTGATCAACAATAAAACCCGGAACATTCAACGATCCATTCCAATTAGAACTAACATACCCCGAAACTTTAATCCTATCTTGTTTATATCCGCTTTCGGGATTAAAAATAGTGTCGTTAAACATTGTTAAATTATTAATCAAAATTACATGTTCTGTTTGTACAAGGTAAAATGCTGCACCGTAAATTGCAGAATTATCTTTAGGAGAATAAGAAACTGATTGATCGGCCCTAAATGAATTTAAAAAATTAAACATTACAGGACGGCCATCGACTCCACATATTTCATAATCATTAAATGTATTTGATATATCATCAACTGTACTTAAATGGGTGCTAAACGCAACTTTTTCTGCAGCAGGACTTAACGAAATCACTGAACTTCCGACAATACTCAGCCCGTCTAATTTTTCAAAAAATGAAGGGTCAAACACAAGTGACGGTTGAACAATTCTGATTGCTCTATAATACTCACCTTTCCATCGAACAATTGAATTAAATTTAATTAATAACCCCGGACTCCATTCGGTCCATTTATCGTTGCTCGACGACCAGTTTTGCGATGTCCAAAATAGAAATTCTCGTGCGCTTGTTCCCCAATTTGCTACACGATTTAATTCAGAATTAAATTCATCGAAGATAAATCCTTGGCTTTTTAGATATTCCCCGTATCCGATTAAAAAATCAACAACTCCTTGAATATCAAAAAATATCGATCCGTACGAATAAGTAACTACCTCTTTTTTATTCCACGATGTTCTAAATATTGCAGACCTGCCACCGACAACCGGAAGAGAAGACAGTTTTGCATAATATTTTACGTCAAAAACAGAAGTTGTGTCATGCGTTTCTAAAACTCTAAAAAAATTATTTTTAAATTGTACAACTTTATCTTTAGAGTAAGTATTAAATTCAGACCACACCATATAACTTTCCGAAATTCCGCCAACTGTAACAGTATTCCCTGAATTTAATGGTGAAAATACTTTAAAGTAAGGTTGTGTTTTACTATAGCCCTTGACTGAAAATCCATTATTAATTTTAGTAATGATCACACCGCTATAACTAAGTTTTTTAATCGGTGACGATGTATTTAAAATTACTTCGTAGTCTTCTTGGGGGACAAATACACTACCTGCAGAAATTGGATTTTTCGAATCAAGTAATAAATTAAATTTCTCTTTGCTAGTAAATGCACCTACACGATAACAAAGCTGGCTAGTAATGTTTGTAAGATCGTATCGATATTCAGTTAAAGATTTTAATGTATCACTTAAAATATAATTAACAATGTAATTAATTAAACCTGCAGTTTGTACCCTAGTATTATCAGACAATGTACTTGGTATTACAATGTCCGCAGGTGAAATTCTAAGACCCGATGCTTTATAAATTATTTGGCCTGATAAATCTCGAACAATTTGCGATCTATCAAGTAACACACCGATAGTACGTGCAGGTGTTAATAACATCGATGCAATAAGAACACTAAACGGATAATAAGAGCTGCGACGCCATGCACTTTCGACCGGACTAACGTCACCAAATTTAAAGTTAGTGTCCGTTAAGTATACGTTTGTACCGAATGCTAGGCCCGAAGCTTGCGGGCTAATTACGTTTCCACTACTATCAACAGGAATATGATTAATTAAAAAAGGTTTTGCATATTTTTCAAGTTTAACTGCCGGCTTGCCAAGCTCTTTTAGTAAGCCTTTGCTGATATCATCCCACATTACTAGATTGTCAGCAGTATACGGTGCTGGTCCGTACAAAGTTACCCACCACGCTGGTTCTTCAGATAGACCTAGCATCTCCCACGGGCAAAGATTTGGTCGATCAGTGTCTAACATCCATCGATAAACACCTCGCCAATATCCAGGGACTAATCTGTTGTCTAAGGCGCGTTGACCGATATAGTTGTATGTTAACGGATTGCTGTTGTTAAAATTTAATGGCATTGTAAAATCTTGATCAACATGCGATAACCATTTATAAAAACTCGGAGCTAGTACTTCGTTAAATTCAGTTAAGCTGTAATCATTTGATCTATTATAACTCGGAACCACGTCTCCGATATCAAAAATTGTAGGATCATATTTAACCTTAATATTATTGTAAATACGTTTTTCTAACTCTAAAATTAAATTGTCTCGATAATCGCCGTATGCAAGTATTTGGCTGCCGTCATGGCCTTGTATCATAAGACAAGGTGTTATTAGGGTAGTATCTAAATAAATTTTTGGTTCATATTTTGGCCATATTCCTAACTTAGTCGGAGTTTCAGGTACAAAGTTTCCGTCGGTACTCTCGTATTCATATATTGTTATAACATCATCATTATGCTTAGTTGCAGTTATAATAACAAAACCTTGGCTATCAAACGTGTAATCTTTGCCGTGCAAAAGTTGTTCGTCGTTTAAATAAACACCAACTGCTTTATTTGATAATTCTGATAAATCAAACACATTCGCTAACGAATACCGTTGAATTCTGTAATCTAACACAGTAAATGATGTTTTTAAACTTGCGCCATATGGTACCATGTCACTGAAATAGAACGAAGAATTTTTCGGAATGTCTTTATTAATTTCTCTCATTATTTGGTTAACAAAAGAAATAGGGTCAGTATGGATTCCTAATGACGTTGCTGTTATAATAAAACCACGCTTAAATTCATTATATCGATCACGTGAATATTCTAATGCTCGAACAATATTTTTAGTACTAGAAGTAACATGATAAAGAGATAGACCAATAGGTCCGCTATGCTGCACAAATTTTGTACCAAATTGTGATATGTTCCCTAAATCTCTAATGTTACTTGCACCTGGGAAATTTCCCCTAAAACTGTCCAAATTATCAACGATCGAAGTTACATGATCGATCACTTCACCTAATGTAAATTCAGAAATTAATTTATTAAACGGATTACTTTGAAGATTAACTGGAATTTCATAATACCCATTTGCGTTAATTGATTGCGAAGAAAATGTCCTTATTGATAAGACATCAGCCGGT